>OLQF01000108.1_pt1 | contig 73168 bp, 96 predicted proteins | sample 1643171 | NCBI WGS metagenome assembly OLQF01 (sample SAMEA3136702, study PRJEB25190) | human gut metagenome | reverse complement strand
TTTGCGGAGCAAAATGCGAGCCCTCTGGCGAGCAGAGGATTTTCCTCCTGGTTTTTAACCTTTTACACCGCCTGCGGTCAGCCCTGACACCATATACTTCTGGATACAGAAGAAAATAATAAGGATAGGCACCGATACTAAAATGGCGGCCGCTGAAAACAGGGGCCAGCTGCGGCTGTAATCGTTTGCCTGAAGCTGATACAGGCCGCCGGCCAGCGTATAGCTTTCTTCCCGGAGCATAAAGGTAGTGGCAAAAAGGTATTCATTCCAGACAAATATCAATACCATGACGGCAGTTACAATAATGGCGGGACGTGCCAGCGGCAGGATGATTTTCGCTATCAGCGTCAGATTGCCTGCCCCGTCAATTTTGGATGCTTCTTCGATCTCAACGGGAATGGAATCGAAATAGCCCTTCATGTTCCAGATGGAAAAAATACACATGCTCCCGGAATAAATAAAAATCAGCCCTGCATGGGAATTCAGGAGATTCAGCAGCTTAAACAGTCTGAAGATAGCGAACATGGACAAAATCTGGGGAAAGGCGTTCAGCAGAAGAAGCAGCTGCATGACAGCCGTCCGGCCGGGGAAACGGAACCTGGAAAAAGCGTAGGAAGCCGTGACGCTCGTTCCCATGGCAAGCACCATTGTACCCGTGCTTAGGAGGACGGAATTGAAAAGCCATTTCAGGAAGGGCTTTTCCACAAGGATGCTGCGGTAATTATCCAGCGTGAATTTTTCCGGCAGGAGAGAAAGGCCGGTGGTAAGCGCCCCGCTTCCGCTGCTGACAGAAAGCAGGAAAGCATACAGTATCGGAATCAGTCCGGCCAGACATATGCTGATGAAAAACAGATTTAAAAAAGCCAGGCCAATCGTTCTTTTTACAGAGCGTTTCATACTGTTTCCTCCTTCTGTGCCCTGTTTGTCCAGAAGGAAAACAGGATAATAATTACAAAAATGATCATGGATACAGCAGAGGATAATCCATAATTATTGGAGACAAATGCATTCTGATGGGCATAGGTAATGATGGTTGACACGGTAGCCCCGGTTACTGAGCCCTTCTGCATGGTAAGAAGGTAGATAATATCAAACTGCTTAAAGGTGATAAAGGTGGTCATGATCACCGCCGGGGCCATGATTTTTTTCAGGGAAGGGATGGTAATATACCGGTTCTTCTGCCACAGATTGGCTCCATCCAGCACCGCACTCTCGTACATGCTCTGGTCGATGCTCTGCAAAGCCCCGTCCATCATCAGGATCATATAAGGAAGTGACATCCAGAGATTTAAAACCATGCAGGATATAAAGGCGGGTACATTTCTGGACAGGAAATCCACTTTTTCCATCCCGAATGCCACAAGAAGCTTATTAAGCAGCCCGAACTCCGTATTGAACATTCCCACGCGCCACACCAGAATGGAGACATAAGCCGGCATCGCCCAGGGAAAAATAAGCAGGGTTTTGTACAGGCGCTTCGCCTTCAGCCCCTGTGTATTGAGGGCCACGGCAAGCACGTAGGCGATAGCCGTGTCCAGCACCATATTGACAGCCGTCCATAGTATGGTGGTGCCCAGGGCCGACAGGAAGCCTGAATCCACTTTCAGAAGCGCCCTCTTATAATTATCCGCACCGACCAGGGAATAGTCCGTCCAATGATAAAGATTCATATTGGTCAGAGAAATATAGCCGGTATAAAGGATTGGGAAGAGTACAATCATGGCAATCAATATCATGGCAGGGAGGCTGTAGCCCCAGGGACGGAGCTGCCTTCGGACCGGATGCTTCCGCTTCCCCGGAATATCCGGCTTCCGGGGAGCGCTGTGCTTTACGTTCATCATTTTATTGTATTCCCTTCTGAATTGCCCCGGCCGGGTTTCACTGGCCGGGCTGTACAGGAAGCGCCGCATGCATTTTTTTGTCTGTCTGCAGCGATCCAGGCATAACCGGACTGCAAAAAATTATTTCATATCCTGTATGGCGGTCAAGGCTTCCTTTTGATATTTTTCAGCTGCTGTGTCCACATCCTCTCCGGATTTGTTGACTGCAGCAAGCAGGGATTCTGCCGGCCCCCACATAACGCTCATTTCAGGAATGTTGGGCATGGGGATAGCTTTTTCTGCGCTTTGCTTCATGGCAAGGATCATTTCATTGGAAGCAACCTCCTTGTCGTCATAGGCCCTGCTGTTGGCAGGGGCGCAGTTGAATCCCTTGGCCAGCGTGATTCCTGCTTCCTCCCCGGCGAGTACCTCCAGCACCTTTGTCACTGCTTCCTTTTTTGCTTCGGCAGCATATTTTAATACGCCGATACACTGAACACCGGAATACGGAATGAGGGAATTGCCGTTGGGAAGCGTAAAATCTGTCAGGGCTTTGACGCCCAAATCAATGCCGGCTTCCTTAATTCCGGATACCAGCCAGGGGCCGCCTATAATTGCCGCCGCTTTCCCTTCATTAAACAGGGCGGTTACCGTATTATAATCCCCGTCGGCCTGCAGCCTGGAAAACTTTTCATTGTATAGGATGGCGTCCTTTGTCGCCTGCGCATCCAGCCCCGGATTTCCATCCTTATCGATGACATAGCCTCCGAACCCGTTGATAAAGGGGGCCACATTATAAGTGTTGGAATGCTGGTTCACCAGCGCATAGGTTCCGGCTGCGGTATCCGTGTGAGCCGTCATATAGTCGTAAAGCTCCTCTGTGGTGGAAGGAATCTCGCCTTCCCACAGCGCCTTATTATACATAAACAGTACGGTTTCATAATAAACCGGCATAAGATACTGTTCTCCCTTGTAGGTTGCGGCTTCAATTGTCATGGGCAGCAGATCAGCTTCCTTTTGGGCGCTTATCAGGTTCCCCACCGGCTCCAGAATACCCATTTCCGCGAAGCTGCCCAGCGAATCATGGGCAAACAGGTACATATCGGGGCCATTTTCAGCATCCGTGCCGTACAGCTTGATCTGTCCGGTCACATCGCTTTTCTTTTCAAATTTCAGGGTGATATTTTCCCCCGCCAGCGCTTCATTCACCACATCCGCCAGCGCATTCATCATCGCTTCATCATTATCATGCCATGCGGTGAGTGTAACCGCCTCACCCGGCTCCTGCTGTACCGGAGCCTCCTGTTGTACCGGAGCTTCCGGCTGGGAGGAGGCCTCCGTCTGTACGGCTTCTTTTTCCTCCGGCGCTGTATTTTCCGTGCCGGTCTGCGCTTTCTGTCCGCAGCCTGCCAGCACTCCTGCCGCCATGACACCGGTCAGAAGATAACACAATATCTTTTTCATTTCACGTCCTCCATTTCTGCGAAACCGCTTTCCTGATTAACAATGTCCTTTACTTGCCCAAAACAACTTTTATTTCTCAAATAAGGATGCGCACCATTTATTTAAGTCATTTATAGCATTTATCGGCTCCCTTTTCTATCGGTTTTTGCAAAATACGTTGACTTTGTTAGGAAACCGCTATACTATAATTTTAAACTTATCACTTTTTCACAAGGAGGTTCCCATGGCCGTAACAATAAGCGATGTGGCAAAGGAGGCCGGTGTTTCCACCTCCACCGTTTCCAAGGTACTCAACAACTGGAGCTCGATTTCCCCCGCAACCTGTGAACGGGTTCACGAAGCCATAAAAAAGCTGCATTATACGCCCAATGCCAGGGCTGTCAGCTTTGCAAAGGGCGCGTCCCATAATATTCTCTTTTTATCCAGCCTGAAAAAAGAGGAGGCCTACCGCAACCCACATATGTTTGACATTCTCTGCGGCGTCCGACGAACTCTGGCGGAGCATGGATATACGCTGATGCTGACGGACTTCCCGGATACGGCCGAACCGCAGGAATATCTCACCGGGCTTATCGGGAAAGGGCTGGCAGACGGTATTCTCATCCATGGTTCCTGTTCCTTCCCGCAGCTCTCCAGGCTGCTTACGGAAAGCCGGTTTCCCCATATCCATATCGGCCATCCCGGCCCCGGAAGCCGTATGTGCTGGATCGACACAAACAACGGCCTGGCAGGGCAGTTTGCCGCGCAGCATATGCTGGAATGCGGCTATGAAAAAGTCGCATTCATCGGTGAACGGCGCACGGATCATATATCCACCCAGCGGCTGAACGGTTTTCTGGGCGGTATGTATGACTATGGCTACAGGGTGCCTGACGAATACATCCGCTACACAGATTCCACCAGAGAGGATGCCTGCCGGCAGACACATGAGGTCCTTTCCCTGCCCGTACCTCCCCGGGCCTTCATCTGTGAAAATAATACGCTGGCGCTCGGCGTCGTCAAGGCTCTCCATGAAAGACAGCTGCAGATTCCCGATGAAGCCGCCTTCCTGACTTTCGACAGCTATCCCTATTCCTCCATTATTGATCCGACGCCCACTGTCATTGACATTGATGTTTATGATTTGGGCGTCCAGGCAGCACAAATGCTGCTGCGCAAGCTGGAAAACCCTACTTTGCTGGTACAGGCCTATACCACGCTGCCGGTGCTCAGGCAGGGGTTGTCTACCGTACTGGCTTTTTAGTGAAGTTTTTCCATGGGCACGATATAAAAAAGATTCGCGGATATAACTGCCCGCGAATCTTTTTCTATTATACTTATATAAGGAATGCTCTGCATTGATGGGTACAGCGTCAGCCGTCCAGCCTGCGTACCATTGCAACATAAGAGTCGAGAACCATAACGCTTTCTACCTTCTTTTCAGAAGATAAATAAATAGTGACCGTAACGCCGTCCTGGAATTCCATTTTGGGATCAAAGGTATCGGTTAATTCATATTTCCCGTTGTTATTTTTATAATAGGCGTTGCCGTCTTTATCGTTGTAGACGGTAAAATCATATTTATCATAATTGGTATCACCCAATGATAATCCGTTTAACAGGGAAACAGTGGAATCACCGTTAAAAGAGATGTAGGATAACAAGCCATCTGTGTAGCCAAGGGTGATATAGCCATAATCATAGGTATTATTTACCAGTTTGTATTCCTCGTCCCCCATGATTTTCTCCACATCGGCGCGGCTCATGTACAGCTTAAGCTTATCTCCCGAGGGAAGCTTTACCCCGAACATTTTTTCTGCGGAGCTGCCTGAACAGGCGCAGAGGAGCACTCCCAGCAACAGTGCGGTAACCAGGCACAGCATTTTCTTTTTCATAATTTAACCCTCCATAGTTTATGAATTTATGTATCTACAGTATATCATACCATTGTTTAAGGAGAAAGCCAACTACAGTTTTACCATACATTTGTGGCAGGATTTCCCGTACTGTGACCAGGGGAGGCAGGACTGCGGGATTTTAACTCAGCGGGAGGTCTTAGCGGGAGAGCCTGTTAGAGGAACCATCCTTTACATTTTACCTTATTTCTTGAAATACATATGGAAAGCGGGTAAAATGAGTGCAATACAGGGGCGTAAATACAGTAATCGGATGCAGGCGGAGACTGCAAAACATGGACAGGAGGCAGATATGGCCCACAGGATTTATTATATTGAGGATGATGCGGGAATCGCGGAGGGAGTGGCCTTTTTCCTGCGAAGAAAGGGCTTTGAGGTGATAACGGCCGCTACGGTTGCGGAGGGGAAGCAGCTGTTGGGCAAGGGGCTGCCCTCCGTGGTGCTGGTGGACTGGAATCTGCCGGATGGCAGCGGAGAGGGGCTGTGCAGGTGGATAAGGGAAAAGTGGCCCATGCTGCCGGTGATTTTTCTGACGGTCAGGGGCGATACCAGGGACATTGTGAACGGTTTTCAGAAAGGGGCGGATGATTATCTGGTCAAGCCTTTTGAACTGGAGGTGCTGTATTCCAGAATCTGTGCGCTTCTGAGGCGGGCCGGGCAGGCCGGGGGAAGCTATCTGGTATGCGGCCCGGTTTCCATGGACAAAAATCAGATGAAGGTGTTTCTTAATAAGGAAGAAATCAGCCTGGGGTCACTGGAATACCAGCTTCTTGCAGCGCTGTTGGAGCATAAAAACCATACGCTTACCAGGCAGAAGCTTCTGGAGCTTTTGTGGGATGCAAACGGAAATTTTGTAAATGACAATACCCTGACCGTTGCCATGAAAAGGCTGCGTGAGAAGCTGTCGAATCCGGCCTGTATCAAAACGGTGCGCGGTTTCGGATACCGTATGGAGGATGTGGAAGAATGAATAAGAAACAGTCGGTTATGGCGGCAGGTATTCTGGCGGTTTTGTGCTGCCTGTTTTGCAGCATGTGTGCGGGAGTGCTCCTGGCCCGGTATTTTGCGGCGAGCCAGAAGCGTATCCTTACGGAAGTCACGGCCGGCCTGGTGGAAGCATATCCGCAGGAGGAAAAGGAAATCATGCTTCTGGTAAAGAAGGGGCTGCAGCCGGCTGCACGGGAGGCGGAAAAAACGGCGGACTATCTGTCGGCATATGGATACCGGCTGTCGGATTTTGCTTCCGGTTATCTGAAGCGTTCCATAGGGGCGGCCTTTGCGGGCACGGCGGTGGTTCTGCTCCTGCTGGCAGGGCTGTATGGGCATGTGCAAAAGAAGAGGCAAAAAAGGGTCGGGGAGCTGACCGGATATCTGGAAAAAATAAACCGGGAGGGGACAGCCTCCATACTGCCTGACGCAGAGGATATGCTTGCACCGCTGCAGGATGAGATATACAAAACGGTGACCGCCCTGCGTTTGGCCAGGGAAGCGGCGGTGCAGGAGCGGAAGAATTTTGCGGATAATCTGGCGAATATAGCGCACCAGCTGAAAACGCCGGTAGCTTCCCTTTCCATTGTGGCGCAGCTGATGGAAACGGACGGACAGGGGGGAGAGCGGGCGGTTTCGCTGAGAAAACAGACGGCGCGGCTGGAACGGCTGATTGAAGCGCTGCTGACCCTGTCCAGAATTGATGCGGGCGTGCTGCAGCTGGAAAAAAAGGAAGTGGATATTTTTACCCTGCTGGAGCTTTCGGCGGAGGGCGTGGATGAGATAATCCGCGCACGGAAAATCCGGGTGGATATCCCCAACCATCCCGATATTACGTTTCAGGGGGATATGGAATGGAGCATGGAGGCTTTTTCCAATCTGATAAAAAACTGCGCGGAGCATACGCCTGAGGGCGGTCGGATTATAATGGATTATACCTGTAATCCGTTATATACCCAGATTATAATCCAGGATACGGGGGCGGGTTTTGCTCCGGAGGAGCTTCCGCATGTGTTTGAACGGTTTTACCGGGGAAAGGATGCGGGAGAAAACGGGATTGGCATCGGCCTGTCCCTGGCAAAATCCCTGATTGAGATGCAGAATGGTTTCCTTACGGCGCAGAACCTGCCGGAGGGAGGAGCGTGTTTTACGGTCCGGTTTTACCATCACTGAGGGGGGACGGCAGACAGTGGAAGGGAAATCGGACAGCGGCGTGGAAAGCGGGCGCGTTGCTTTTGAAGGGAAGCGGCTTGTGAGGACAGGAAAGAGACTGAAACAGGGCAGGGAAGCGGCTGAAACAGCGCCGGCAGCCTGCAGATTATGTCTGCGGCTGCCGGTTTTTTTTATTTCAAGAGAAAGCTTTGCGGTTTATTGTTGGGGAGAAAGTGGAGGCCTTTACTGATTTTTTGTAAAGCGCCGGGGAGACAGTTATTTTGCTGCCGTCTGAGCATATTCCGTATTTACCAGGTCGGTATAGGGAACCCTCTGGGAAAGCTCGCCGGATTCCTCCAGGATATTCTGCAGCAGGGTGAAGGCGTCCTCATCAAAAACCAGATTGTCCTTCCAGGTATCCTGATCATAATATCTGGTGACGATGGTGGTGATGGTTTCCTTGTCGGTTTCTTCAAACTGCGGCTGGATGGCTGCGGCAATTTCTTCAGGAGTGTGGCTCTTTACATAATCCATACCCTTCTGGAGGGCGTTGGTGAAGGACTGGATTACGTCGGGATGCGCCTCAATATAGCCCTTTTTCGCGGAAAAAGCGGTGTAAGGGACATATCCGGAATCCTCGCCCAGAGATGCTACCACGTAACCGTCGCCTTTGGCTTCCAGGGCGGTGGCATGTGGTTCAAATTCTACGCAGTAATATATGTTACTACACCCTAGAGCAAAAATTTAAAACCGCATATCTGACGGCTATCTTTATCCACATAGATTTCCTTTATAATCCCCTTCCAAAAGGCCTTTTTATGGGTAATATCAAGCTTTTTATACATTTCATACCAGCCGTCATTTAGAGTCTCAAGAATGGATGTATAGCTTTCTATGGATGTGCGCTCCTGCGGCTGTTGGGCAGCAGATAGTTTATCATTTAGGATGGCATACTGTTTGTCGTAATAATCATCGTTTATGCGGCCTTTTTGGTACATAATGTTCAATCGAGATATCTCATTCATTATTTTTACAGGATTGGCAGCAGGCTTCCTTTGTTTTTCCTCCTGTTCTTTTGACTTGATTTGAAGCAGCTCCCGATCAAGTTCGCCCATCACATTATCCAGCAGATATGCTTCTATAACTGATTCTGATATACAGGCACCGTTGTGATATTCTGTGAACTTTGCACCGCAGCGGTATCTCTTATACTCGCTGACATTTCCATTCTTTAGCTTCTGGCGCTTTACAAAACCAGACATATTTTTTCCGCAGATAGGACACTTAATCATGGATGAAAAAAGGAAGGGTTCTGTCTGATGAGGAATGATTTTTGCATCAGACGTTGAAACGATTTTTTTGTATTGATCCCAGGTTATGTAAGACTCACAGTAATTATCGATACCGTATTTCCGGCCGGCGTATGTCTCACAAGTCAGAATCCGTTTAACCTGGTACATTGTAGGGGGATTCGTTTCATTTGCATATTTCTCTAATATATATTTAATTGTAGCATTTTTTGAATAGCAACTAAAATAGTGCTTAAAGGTATCTTCAACTATGTATTGCGTTTCGGGATCCTTGACAAGCTTTTTTTTAACAGAGATATATCCATATGCTGGCTTCCCGTTCAGATGCTCTCTTTGTTTTTTCTTGTACTCAAAAACGTTTTTTATGCGGTCTGAGTCCCGGTCACATTCATTCTCATTAACCGACAGCATAATATTTATCGCAAAGCGGCCATTAGAGGTAGAGGTGTCGTACTCTTCAAAAATTGTTTTCCAATTACAGTTATGGGCCTCCAGGATGGCCTGAGTATTGTGGTAATCTTTGACATTCCTGAACCAGCGGTCCAGTTTGGTTACAAGAATGAGGTCTATCTTATCTGCCTTGACATCATTCAGCAGCCGGATTAGGTCTTTCCGATTCTGCATCTTCTTCCTGGCAGTAATCCCCTCATCCGCGTAATAATCTACTATTTTATAATGATGTGACAAAGCATACTCAGTAAGGGCCTCCTCCTGGGCATCAAGGGATAGCCCATCTTTCACCTGACCCTCTGTCGAGACGCGGTCATAGATTGCACAGCGTATTATCTTATCTTTCATATTATCACCTATAGTATAATATTAATCCTCATGGATAAAAATGTCTGGCACAGTTATAACTCCGCCCCGGTTGACACCGGGGCGGGGATAATTTTCTGGAATACAATAATATATTATTCAAGATGTTCTATTGCATAGTCAGCTTCTTCTTTGGTAAACTGTTCTCCATAATCAGAAACGAGCTGGTCACGAATTGCTTCGGGAGACATATCCATTGATTGCTGATAGGTTTTTGCCTTTTCAAGTGCATTTTTCTTCCAATCTGCTTCGACATTGTCTACAGCATATTGAGCTTCCTCTTCAGTGAATTTTTCACCATATTCAGAAATGAGCTGGTTATATACTCCCAATTTTGACATATACATCGTATCACTGTAAGTTTTCGCTTTTTCCAATGCGTTTGCTTTCCAGTCTACTTCCATATTATCAATTGCATATTGTGCTGCTTCGGCAGAAAATTTTTCACCATACTCAGAGGTGAGTTGATCATAAATCCCAGCTTTTGACATAGACATTGTCTGACTATATGTATAAGCTTTATTTAAAGCGGATTTATATTCTGTGGGAATATTGTCTTCGGAAGGCTCCTTATTGATAGCTTCTGAAGTTGCTTCAATGGAAGATTCATTATCACTGGCTTCTGAAGTCGTTTCTTTAATTTCCTTTTGTTCTGTTTCTTCCGTTTTCTCAAGAACATCATTAGTGTCTGATTCTATCACTGCAGCAGAGTTTGTTGCTGTTTCAGGGTCTTTCCCGTTGCCACTTGCAGCGCCGATAATCCCAATAATTAACCATATTCCAGCTACGATCAAAGCAACCTTAGATAATGTATGCTTTTTATTATCATCCTTTTTGCATAAATCGATGATTGCAAGGATGGCTCCTATGATAAAAGTACAGCCAAGGATTGAAAATACAAGTGCAGCGATTCCTAAACCGGATTCCTTTTTTACAGATTGGGATGTCACCGTATTGGGGCGGTATCCATTAGTTGGTGAATTGGAAACTCCGATTGGGCTGGTTTTTGGTTGCTGCTGGTTCATGGAATTAGGCCTGCCACAATTAGGACAGCGTGTTGCCTGATCTGAAAATTCCTTCCCGCAGTCGGGACATTTAATAAGTGCCATAGTGTAAATCTCCTTCCTCATTCGAATATAATTTTATTAAAATGCCTTCAGGCTATTTTAACCGCATCTTGTTGGCAAAAGTAACAAAGTTTAAAAATTGTTAGTTCCGCTAAAGGTCAAAAACGTACCATTCGAGGACAAAAAAAGCCATAAACTACCAATATGTTGTGGAAAGTATATAAATAATACTTAAATTAGTTTATAAAAAATCATTAAGAAGTATTGATGCCAAATTTTACCAGACACAATTGTTGAAAATATACTATAATTATATTGTATACAAATTATCCGTTGAGAATAATTTACTAAAAGTAAACATTTGTTCGATTATCCTTGAAAGAAAGGAGAGAAAGAGTTATGATTATATCACCCACTTAAATCGAACAAATGTACGGATGGAACGGGAGGGCTACATATGACGGAGCAGGAATACAAACAACTTATTATCCGGATGCTGGAGAAAATCACCTCAGAAAAGGATTTAAAAAGGATATTTGATTATGTCCATCATATTTTCATTAACAGAACGGGAAACTAACCCGTTCTGTTTTTATGTAAAGACGCTTTTAAGATAATCCTTTATAACCCTACGGTTATCTTCATTCAGACTAAGATATTTTTCAATAATTTTCCGATCTAAATTATCAAGATTATATTCTTCTGCAAGTTCATCAATAACAGTCTCTGGGGTTCCCGTAAACATTTCACCCTTACCTTCTGTAAGCCAGAAGTAATTCACACGAAATTCCCTGCAAATAGAAAGTACCATTTGTTCTGTAAAATTTATATTACCAGATTCAAGTCTGCTTATTGCTGAACGTGTGACACCTATACGTGAACCGAATTTTTCCATACTTAAATTAAGAACCGCTCGCAGTTCCTTAAGCCTGTCATTCATATTACCACCTCCTTTTATCGGTATCATAGCATAAAAAATTGCGTGGCGCAACAAAAATCATAAAAACTGTTGACAATGTTACGTTACGCACGTATAATGTACTCAGAAGCAACAAAGGAGGTGAGTAGATGAACATACAGTGTGACAATTACAAGCTTTGTAAAAAAAGAGATGATGCAGAGGACTTTGTAAAAGAAGTACTCAAGAAAATGAATCCAGAGCAGAAAAGAAGAGCACTTGATATTATGACAGGCTTTTCCCTCATCTTAATGCTGGATGAAAAACCAGAGAAAAAAGAAAAGGGCAGCAGGGAGCTGCAGGAGGTGTAATTTGATGAATTTAAACTGTGTAAGTGCACATAAAAAAGAAAATCACATAGTAGTTGTGGTGAATTCATCGGATAAGGAGGTTGCAAAAAAAATTATTACAGACATAAAAAAGATGATTCGCAAAGAGAATCACCTTTTAGATGGAGGAATGAGTTTTGAAATATACTCAAATCCTATTTTACGGAAAAGTCCTTCAAATAATGAGCTAATTTAGCTTGTAAGTTACGGCATTCGATGGATGATTGTTTAATATCTGAAAGAGTATCTTTTGAATATGAAGGATCGTTTAAGCATTCTTTAAAATATTCTAAGGCGTTATTAACGGCATGTTTAACAGTAAACATATCGCGGTAGGTTAATGGAGAAGAAAAGCAATGATCATCTAACTTAAGGGTGGCTAAAGGAGCGTAGAAATCGTAGTCGTCCGGTATTTTGACTGAATCTATGCTTTCATAGTCAATATTGCATGCTTCATCAATGGCTTCAAAAGACAGAGCAGTGGGATATTCATTTTCTTCCTCAATTTCATAAATATTAACGTATTCATATCCATCGTTGAGAAGTTCATATAATTTGGACATTAATTCTGTAACTTTGTATGTAGCCATAGAAATACCTCCATTTCATTTTATATGAAAATTATAGAAAAGTTATGTTAAGAAAGCAAGCACTAAATGGAGGAAGAGTGCAGCTGCAGGAGGTGTAAATGAGAATAGATGAAGCTGTAAAAAAAGCTATAAAAACAAAAGGTTGTATTTATAGAGAGGAGGAGGTAAAGAAGTTTAGTGAAAACTATGCAGTAATTCAGCCAACAAATTCATATGAAGCGTGCATTTTAATCATCTGTAAAAATGGAAAAGCGGAACGTAGTAGTAGATGCTGGAATCCCACAGCAGATGATTTAATGGCAGAAGACTGGAACGTTAAGGAATAAATTTTGCAATAAAATCTGTGACATTTAGAAAAATGTCTTTAGGAAGATTCTCTAAAGAGGAATGAGGACAATCAGAAAGAACATAGTCTGTAAAAAAAGGAAAGGGGCGTACATATGGAGCCTGAACATGACTTTGATATGGAAGTTACGCCCGAAAGGGCGAATGCAATTAAGGAACGGCTCGTCCAGTTGTTGGAGGACCAACTGGGATGCAAGCTTACAGTTACAGTGATTGACAAAGGGAAAGAACCGGCGTAAGCCGGGAACGGTGGACAAGCACAAAGAAAGCTGTGGAATATGAAGCAGTGTGAACTTCAATACGCCTGGGAACAGGCATATAGCATGGAAAATATGGCGGCTCATGAGGCGGAAGGGAGGCAGGTGGAGTACATTGGCAGTATGTCAAGGGGGAAACGGATATATGACTTTTACAGGGATGATTCCGGAGCCTATTGGTATATGGTACGTGTTCTTCTTACAAACAGTAATTTGGTTTCAGAAACAGAGGCTGTATTTGGACATGAATTAAAGAGGAGGAGAAAATAGATAATGTGAATCGTAAGAATGGAGAAGCGAAAATAAAAAAGCGTATGCATGTGGAGTGCATACGCAAGGCCGTAGCCCAAAATTAATGACAATTATATTTTACAGCTACGGCCCCAAAAAGTCAAGTAAAATGGGGCTTTTGTGCCCCGTTTACGCTTGGTAAAGGTTATTATCTTAAAACGTATAGGGGGCAAATACATATATGCCATACATACATGGAAAATGTGTGGCAGGTAAAACAGAACAGCATTGGAAGTGTTACTCCAAAAGATGGCCGGGAAAGTCAAAGGGTGAGAAAAGGGGAAGGAAGATTAAAGAGAGTTCTTCTTCCCAAAAAAAAGGGAACCTGCGGAGAATGGTAGACAAGCTTACATGGATAATGAATGCAAATTTTGTTGACGGAGACTTTGTGGTAACTCTGGATTACCGGAAAGACGCAAGGCCTGGAGATAGGATGCAACTGAAAAAAGACGCTCGGAATTTTCTGGATAAGCTGCGCCGAAAATTAAAGAAACAGGGAAAAGAACTCCAGTATATCCATGTTATGGAGGTAGGAGAACGCGGAGCAATGCACCATCACCTGCTTATAAAAGAAATGGATATCAAAACTCTGCGGGAATGCTGGTCATATGGTGGGATACAGGTTGAGCCTTTATGGTCAGAAGGGCAATACCGGAAACTAGCGGAATATTTCATAAAATACTCTGAAAAGACCATGCGGACAGAAGCGGCGCTTATGACAAAGCACTGGTATGCATCGAGAAATCTTGTAATTCCAGAACCAGAAAAGAAGGTAATAAAGGCTGGATATTTTAAAAAGGTCATAAATGTGCCGGCCGGCTATTATCTGGATAAAGAATCTGTGGCAGCAGGAGTAAATGAAGATGGCTTTGACTATTTTACCTACACACTTATACAAGTCGAACGGAAAAGAGGCCGTGGCGGATGAATAGACCAGAAATAAATATTTATATAGAGACATCCATAAAAGGCCCAAAGGTGCAAATGGGAGCATATTTGTACTTGGTTGAAAGTATAGGGGACGGTCAGACACAAAAAGCATTTTGCTTTCAAATGGGAACCGAAAACCAGATGGTTTTGCAGGCGTTAATAAGAGCACTGGAAAGGATTGAGGAACCAGCTTACATACAAGTATTTACTGGTTGCGGACACATTTTACATTCACTTCAGAACCATTGGCCGAAACAATGGGAAAAAAACGGATGGAAGAATGCAAAAGGTAAAGATATAAAAAACACTGAACTATGGAAACGGGTTATTCAGTGTTTAGATGAACATATCTACACTGTGACTGATGCGGGCCATTCATATCAGATATGGATGCAATCAACTTTAAGGAAAATAGTGGAGGAGAAGAAGAAAAATGTTATGCAATGAGAGGCTTGCTCCTGGTAAATTTATTCACATTGTTGGGAGAGAAGAAGAGGATGGCAAAAGTATTAAGAGACTGAAAAAATACCGTGTAATTAAGCACTATAGACATTGGGTATTAGTTGAGGATGCGTTCGGACAGCGGAGAGGACCGACGAATGCGGAATTAATGCAAAACGGAATTGTTACTCAAAGAATGGTTGAAACACCTTAAGAAACCAGCTCATGCAATATATCACGAATTTAAGCGGGGCCTGCTGCCCCGCGAGGAGGGATCGGATGGAAAGAGAAGCTGTTAAAGCAATAGAAAACGTAGATTGTGAGGAATGCATGTGCTGGTTGTGTGAATACTTGGATTGCTGTCCAATAAATCGGACGTGGGAAAGGTGCCCGCAGAATGTGGAACTAGAAGCAGAATTTTAGGTTAAGAGAAAGGAAAACCATGGATAAAAAATGGAAAAATTATATGAATTGCTGGAAAGGGCGGAAAGAGAACATGATGCGGAGGCAGTTGCAGCACTTCGATGGGCAATTTTTCGGCTGGAAAATTGAACTTTAGATTTCGTAGGAGGCAGCAGGCGTGAAACGAAAAAGAAAAGTGACCAAAGACAGATATGATTTTACGCGAGAAACTGCGGAAGCAATCAGGAACCGGGACGGCGGATGTTTTTTCTGCATGAGGGGATACCATATGGAATCCTCTTCCGATTACGGATATAGGATACCTGACATAATGCATGTAGTTCCAAAATCAGATTTAGGGCTTGGGGTGGAACAGAACGGAGTGTTGGGATGTCGGTATCATCATAGCCTGATGGATAACGGAAATAAGGGACTACACAACGAAATGCAGGAAATGCTTGAAAACTATATGCAGCATCAATATCAGGGATGGAACCGGGAAAGTGTAAGATATCACAAATACAGTTTTTAGGAGGGAAAAAGTTGAAAACATTATCAATAATCAATCTTAAGGGCGGAGTTGCAAAGACAATATCAGCCGTTACGATGGCATATATTCTGGCGGAGGAGAGAGGATACCGCGTTCTGCTTGTAGATAATGATAAGCAAGGGAATGCGTCAAAAATGTTGGACAGGCACAGTTATAGCCATAGAGGAATTGAAACCATTATGACTGAGCGGCTTCCAGTAATGGCGGCAGTAATACAGCATACAGATTATGACAAGTTGGATATAATCACGGCGAACATGGAACTTATAAAAGCGAACCTAACGGTACAGCTTGACCAGCAGCGCCCACAGCAGAACCGGATAAAAAAAGCGTTGGATCGGATACAGTGGAATTATGATATCTGTATCATTGATAATGCACCTGATATCAATATATCGACAGTAAATGCGCTTGTAGCATCTGATTATGTGATGATTCCGGTAACAATAGATGATTTCGCCCTGGATGGGCTGTCAGAACTTGCAGAACAAATAGAAAATACAAGAGAAGATTTGAATCCATCATTACGGTTGCTTGGCTGCTTTGTTACACAATATGCAACCGGAGAAGAGGCAGATAAGCAGGGAGAAGAGATATTAAGAGGAATGGAGTACCCAGTTTTTGAGACGCACATAAGGAGAACGGAAAAAGTGAAACCGGCAACATTCTTGCGTGTGCCTGTGCCGATTTATTCCAACAGGTGTGCAGCGTCATTGGATTATAGGAAACTTACGGAGGAATTTATCGAAAGGAGCGGTTTAAATGGCGAAGAAGAGTAATTTTAATCTCAACCAGATTATAAACAGCCGTTCCACCAAAAAAGATGAGATTGAAGGGCAGATAACGCTTCAGGACTGGCTGGAATGGAAAGAGGATATCAGGAACCGCCTGCAGGAAACATCTGAAAATTTTGTAGTTATTGGATACCGTCTTAAGCAGATAAGAGATTCACGGATGTTTGAAAAAGAATACCAGAGTCTAGCAGACTTTGCGTATCAAGAATACGGTCTTTCCAAAAGCGTTGTATCCCGATTTATCAAAATTAATAATCGTTATTCAAAAGATGGAAACGGCATGGAGCTAAAAGAAGAATATAAGGAATATGGATATTCTAAGCTTCAAGAAATGTTAAGTCTTTCACCAGAGGAGGAAGAACAGGTAACACCAGAAATGACGGTGAAGGAGATAAGGCAAATAAAGGAAAACCGTAATCAGGAAAAGCAGGAAGAAACTGAAGAAGAGGGCCAAGAAGAGGAAAGTTCTGCTGAGGCAGAGTTCCAGGAAGAAATGGAAGGGGAGTCGAAAGAGGAAAATGCGGCAGCAGGCATAAAAGAAAGAGTTGCGACGTCGCAACTTGTGGAGAAAAATTCTGGCAAAGAATGGAAGAAACCGAAGCTGAAACCGGAGCCTATTGAACTGCCTAAAAAGGATGCAATATACCGGGAGAAGGCTGGAATAAGTCTCCTGAAAGAAATCACAGAAGGCAGCAGGCGTTATCTTGTGATGAAAATGCGGAATAAATACCGGGTTGGAAACACATTAATCATGCAGGAGCATGATAAGGGGATGCCGACAGGAAAAATTGTTAAAATCCAGATTGCACATATGACGGATGACTCAGGGGGTATTCTTCCGGGATACTGTGTTATCGGCTTCATGGATTTTGAAATAGATAAGGAGGCTGCGGAAAATGAAATTATATGAACTGATGAGCATACTGGATGATGGATGCGCGTGCTTTTCAATCCTTCCATATTGTGAAGAATACGTTTATGGGCTTGACAATTTGCAGAGAGAGTCATGGTACGAAAGAATCAGAGATATGGAAGTGGAGCGGGTAGTTACGATTGGAGGTGGTATGTACAAGGTGGAAACCTGCATTGAGCTTAAGAAGGACGATGAAAAAGGAGATGAATATATACTCAAGAGAAAAGTACTTGAGGTAATAAACAGTTATGGAGGTGCAGATGCAACGGATCCTGAGGACAAGCGGTGTGATAATCTGGTCGGATCCATATATGCAGAGATAGATAGCATAAAGACTATTAGCAGAAGGTGAAGACAAGATGGATAAGGCAAGCAGAAAAATAACCAAGAATAGAACATCGTGCCCAGTGGGAGAGCCGGGGCAAGAAGGTTACACGGAGACTACAAAAGATATTTTGATACATCGAATAGATAGCAGATTTACCGCAACCTGTTTTGACTTTCCAGAGGAGACATTTCAGCAAATTTTATTAAATAACCCTTTAACGGATTAAGAAAGGAGGCGGAAGCCCCGGCCGGGAAAAGATATCTGGCTTCCTTTCAAAATGGCAAAAACAAATAAAATTGTAACAGAGGGAGTCCAGACGGACTATACCAGTGTGATCGTCAGTTACAGCAATGGGATTGACAGCACAGGAGCATTGTACTGGGCGCTGCGGGAATTTCCCAAAAACAAAATATTTCTCCTGTACTGTGATACCGGATTTGAGTATCCGGAGAATATCCAGATGTTTTATAGGACGGCGGCGTTCCTGGGAATCAAGCCGGTACTTCTGCAGCATCCAAAAGGGTTCCTGAATCTGCTTCTGGAAGAGCGCCTTAAGTGGCCGGATATGAAAAACCGCTGGTGCACAGCATATCTAAAAACCGGAATCACGGACAAATGGATCAGGTCGAACAGGGATATTTTAGGAAGTAAGTGTCTATTCATATCCGGTGAGCGACGCGATGAGAGTAAGAGCCGGGCGAAACTGCCGGAAATAGAGTACCACAGCACTACGCTGTGGACCAAAAGAAAAGGAGATTTTACCTGCCATTGGTTCCGGCCTTGCTTGGATTATGAGAAAGGCAAAATGTTTGAGCAGGGAAAGGAGCTGCATCTGGAACCGCATTTTTGTTATGAGTATTTGGGACGCTGCAGCTGTATGGCGTGCATGTTCATGCCAGATGCACATGCAATAGAGAATATGCGGCGCTATCCTGAACAGATTAAGCCCTTCGTAGATGCTGAAATTAAGTTGTGTCATACCTGGAAAAATAAAAAGAGCCTGGGGCAACTGTGGGAACAGTGCCAGGATATCGACGATGTAGAAGCAGTAGCTGAACAGATAAATTGAACTTTAACACATAAAGAAAGGAGCCGTTCTCCGGCCGGGAAAGTGTACACGGAACCTTTAAAAGATGGAGATAAGACCAATTACATTTAGAGAAGCGAAAGCATTTAATGCCATATATCACAGGCACAATCCGAATACTGTAGGCTGTAAATTTTGTCTGTCCTGTTGGGATAATGACCAGCTTGTAGGAGTTGCAATTTGTGGCAGGCCGGTTGGGCGATATTTGGATGATGGCATGACTTGCGAAATAAATAGATGCTGCACAGATGGTACATATAATGCCTGCAGCATGCTATATGGGGCCAGTTGTCGAGTAGCGAAAGCTATGGGGTATAAAACTATAATAACTTATACACTGCAGTCTGAGCCGGGAACAAGCCTTAAAGCATCAGGATTTATATGTGAGGGAGAAGCTGGCGGAAAATACTGGACTGGGAAAAGAAACAGGGGCCAGCAGATACCAGAAGAAATGAAAATGAGATGGAGGAAAACACTGGCGTGAAAAGGATATTGGACGCTTGCTGCGGAAGCAGAATGTTTTATTTTGACAAGCAGAATCCAGATGTGATATATGCGGATAACAGAGAGTTGGAAACAACCTTGTGCGATGGCCGCACCTTGCTGGTTAAGCCTGATATAAAAATGGATTTTCGGAACATGCCTTATCTGGATAACAGTTTTAAGGTTGTGGTATTTGATCCGCCGCATTTGCTTCACGCTGGTACCGGAAGCTGGTTGGCCAGTAAATATGGAGTTCTTCCCCAGGATTGGACAGAGTATTTGAAACAAGGGTTTAATGAGTGCATGAGGGTTCTTGAGCCGGACGGCCTTCTGGTTTTTAAGTGGAATGAGGATCAGATTAAGCTTTCCGATGTTTTGAAAGTCTTTGAGAAAAAACCCTTGTTGGGCGACCAAAGAGGTAAAACAAGATGGCTTGTGTTTATTAATTAAATGAGGATTTAAAGGAGTGAAAGAAGAATGAGAAGGTTGACTATAGAAAAGCCAGCAAAAGAAATGAATATGACAGAATTAGCCTACAACTGCATGTACGCCAAGGATGGATGGGCGTGGTATAGAGATTTTGACCACGCTATGGATCTGCGAGATTTCATCCGCGAGTTCAGCGCGGCAGTGGGAGCATGTGAATTACCAGAAGATAATGAAGAGTTGGACGAGGTGCTGATAGATGGTCTGCAATATGATATAGATAATCCTTCCGGCCGCGTAGCACTGATATATCGATTGATGTGTGCAATGGCTGACTTAAGGGAAACGCTTAAAGCCTACGAGGACATCGAACTGATGCCGGAAGAATTAGTGATGTTGAAAGATAGGGATAAGGTAATGAAGATGTATAAGCCTAATCCCAACATCTATTGTTGCCCTGCGTGTGGAGAAAAACTTGCACCAATGTGGGATTTTTGTCCGTGGTGCGGACAACACTTAATAGATTAATGAGGATTTGTAGGAGGTTAGAAATGAAGGAAGCGATTGGATTATTTTTACTTTTTTCAGCGATTTTATGTGGAACTACTTTTATATTTAGTTTTATATTTGGACTTGACTTGGATTTAAAAGATAAAGTCAAGATTGTAATAGGCGGTGAAGTATTTCTGGCATTATTAGTATGCGGAACATATTTACTTAACGGGTAAAAGAGGTTTTATTTTGAATATTAAGGAGGAAAAATAAGTGAAAAAGAAAATGATTATGTTGTTTACAAGTATGTTTATTGCACTGTCCATGACAGGTTGCAATGAAGCAGAAAGGGTATCATATAATCTATCGCAACAGGCAGATAATTTTAATGTGTTGCGGCAAGTAACAGTAATAAACTGTATTGCGAACGATGTTGTATTTCAGATGACCGGGAAAATGTCTATTGCGGCGGACACTTCCGAAAATCAGTTAGAGTTGGTAGTAGAAAATGAAGACAATACATATAGCAAACACATTATTGGACTGAGTGATAATGTAACATACGTAGTAGAGGATATTGATACAAATTATGTGGATAAATATCAGTTTGTTATTAACTATAATCCAGAAATGTGGATACCAGTAGAATTTGAGAATGTTGATTGAATGAGGTTTGAAGGAGAAAAAAATGACCAATGCCGAACGTATCCGAACTATGAAAGATGATGAACTGGCTGATTTTATAATTTTTGGGTGCATGGGAACAGAAAACCGGATGGAGAAACCAGAAGTTACCGAATGGTTGCGCCAGGAAGATTCTATTCCCAAAATGTCGGATGATTGAGGATTAAAGGAGGAACGATATGAGAAGAGACAGGCAGTGGAGGAAAAGGGGGACTTTCATCCCGGAAGAAACCCATAATATTAAAAAGATAACATGTAAAGTATGTGGAAAATCATTTTATCCAAAAGCTGAATATGTCGCGAAGGAAAGGCTTGTGAGCGGTGGAATATCTGCTGCAATAGGGGGGAATCCAGCAGAACCGGAGATATATGACGCAATGGATTGTCCAGAATGTGGTTGTCAACAGGTACTCAAGAAAAGATTGAGAAAAGACGAAGGATAAAGAGGGATACCTATGAAATATGCAGAAGGAGAACGATGTCCTTCTTGTGGTAGCGCTGACAGTGAAGTGGTAGATATCCGATACCGGCCAAGTTTTAAGCGGGTAGTCAGGCGCAGACAATGTAAGGCCTGCGGCAGCAGGTGGAACACAGTGGAGATACGAATAAAGGAGAAAAAGAAAGATGATTAAAGTGATTGTAATTGCTGGCAGCCTTGTGGCGGCAGTATACATAATGGCAGTGGTTGCGTGCATCAAAATGCGGCATGAAGATCAGTTGCTGGATTAAAGATATAAAAAGAGTCCTGCCACAGGGTTGCCTCCCTTGATGTGACAGAACTCATGTTCGATATAATTTTATTTTAAACCTTTATGCGCATAAGGTCAAGATATTTTCCAGTAAATGGAAATTAAATTGAACAGAAAATGACGGTAGCCACACCCGCCAAGATGAATGCTACCGTCCTACGCCTAAAAGGATTATAGCATTTTTGCGTCCTTTAGGCAAGCACGAGGAGGCAAAAATATGAAAGAACAACTTATAAATGACGTGTTGTTAAGAATGCAGGAAGTTATAAATCGGGAACAGCTCCGCGTTCTGGAGAAGGTACTGCTGGCTGTGATGTACAGTGTTGAGGTGGTACGGATGGAGACTGCCTTGAGTACGGATCTGGATGACAATCAGTATATGCTGGATACAATCCGCATGAACATGCAGAAGCGTGACCTCAGCAGCAAGACCATAGAACAGTATATGAGGGCTGCGAGGATGTTTCTGGATGTGGTGCACAAGAATTTACGGAATGTGGTGCCTACGGACATAGAATACTATCTCAATGAGTTTTCCCGTGGCAGGCTTAAGGCCAATAGCCCGCAGAGTGTCAACAATGAGCGGCAGTTCCTGTCATCCGTATTCACATGGCTGCGCCGGTGTAATTTCATCAGCCAGAATCCGGTCGAAAATGTCCCAAAAAAGAAAGTGCCAAGGAAGCCGATTGACTTTCTGCAGGGCGTGGAAGTGGAAGAACTACGTACCGCCTGTGACCAGGATACCCAGAAAGGTAAGCGAGAGAGAGCTGTGCTTGAATTCCTGCTGAGCACCGGGGCCAGAGTGGGCGAGGTGCCCGATGTCAAGATAGCTGACATAGATTTTGTTTCCGGAACGCTGATGATATACGGTCATAAGGACAGGGAGTACCGCGAGGTATACCTTAATGATGCTGCCCGGGTACATATCAAGCGATATCTGGACAGCCGGCAGGATGACAGCCCGTATCTGTTCGTGAGCTTGCGTAAACCGACCACACCTATACATGAGAGCGCCTTCCGGGACTTGCTGCAGGACATTAAGGCCAAGGCGGAGCTGCGGCGCAGAGTGTATCCGCACCTGATGCGCAAGACAATGGCTTCCAGCCTGAGGCAGCACGGGGCAAGCCTTGATGATATAGCAGACCTGTTAGGCCATGCAAGCACGGCAGTAACCAAGGGATATTATGCCGCGCAGACGCCGGGGCAGCTTCGTCAGGTGCATAAGGCATGCATAGCCTGATTAGCAGCCGATGGCAGCAGACATAAGGGAGGAACAATGAAAATAAAAAGGGACAGTTGGGCCATTATACAGGCAGTAATAAGAAGATATCCAGAAAATAAACAATTATATGAAGAAAGGAGAATAGAACTATTAGAAGGGACTCCATTTTCAGATGGGCAGCCAAGAGGTAATCTGCCGTCAAATAGACTAGAGGAAGCTATCTGTGCTTTAAATGATACTAGAATGGAGAGAATCAAAAGAGAAATTGATGCTGTCGAAGCTGTGTACATGGACTTAGAAGAGGAGTATAAAAAGATGATAAGAATACGCTTCTGGTCAGAGAGATATAAGAATATGCCGTATAAGTGGATGCCACGATACGTAAATTATTCCGAAAGACAAATAAGAAGGGTATGTGATAAGTTTGTATGCGAAATAGGTAAAAAGATAGGGGAAATTTAAGGATGGCCGTTTTAACGTAGTCAGGTGTGATATTATGATAGTATGAAAAAAGTAAGGAGCATCTGAGGAACCAGGTGCTCTTATTTTTATACAGAATAATAGAGGTGAAGAGATGCTAAAGTCATGCCAATACTGTGGAAGGATTCATGACGTTAAATTTGAGTGTGGAAAGAAACCACAATCTCAAAAAAAACTGACCTATATTGATAAGTTCCGTAGCTCAAGGAAGTGGAGGGAGAAGCGGGAGCAGATACGACGGCGTGACAAGAACCTCTGCCAGGTATGCATCCGAAATCTTTACGGTACAGACCGACAGTATAACTATGAGAACCTATCAGTGCATCATGCAATACCGATTGAGACAGATTATGATCGGCGCTTGGATGATGACAACCTGCTGACTGTCTGCGCTATGCACCACGAGATGGCGGAGAACGGGGCAATACCATACGAGGAAATAAAAAGAATTATAGATGAACAGGAATAAGATGAGGAGGTATCCCCCGGGGATGCGCTTTAGTTAAATGAAGTGTTGCGGACACCGACGCCCCACCCTTTTACATAATTTATTCCCACATCAGCTTTTTGGAAGGAGGTGTGCCGTATGCCGACACCAACTAAGCCGGCAAATGTAATACGGCTGGAAGGAAAATCACACAGGACTAAACGGGAGTTGGCTGAGAGGGAGCGGACAGAGGCACAGCTTTTGACAGGAAAAGTAATTAAAGAACAGAAGGAAGTCAGGGAAAATGAACTGGCGCATAGAGAGTTTCAGAGGATTCGGAAGCTTTTAAAAAACATAGATAAAGACGATGATCTGTATGGAGCAACGATTAACCGCTATTGCCTGCTTACTGCGGAATGTATTGAGTTCCAGGAAAAGCGGGAGAGGTTTTATAAGCAGATCGAAGAACTGGAAGAGGACAGGGAATCTTTTGCAGAAACAGGGGAGTTGGGAGAGTATTACAAGCTTCAGATGAACATGCAGAAGAATATTCTGGCGCTGGATAAACAGGTTCAGGTTAAGCGGAAGATGCTGCTGGATATTGAAAAAGAAAACATCATGACAATTGCTTCTTCTCTCAGGTCAGTACCGAAAAAAACAGAAAAGAAAAAGAATCCGTTACTGGAGGCGTTAACCGGTGGAGATTAAAGAGGGAAAGGCATATCAGTATGCGAAATGGTGTGTGGATGAAACAGAGGGCAAGGTCCCCGGATATGTTAAAAAGCAGGCGGCAAGCTGGCTGATAATAGCAGATGGGGATGATCGGGAAGCGTTTGTAGATGAAAAGACCCATACAAAAATCTGTAAACTGCTGAAAATTATGAATCACCCGGATCTTCACTGCCCTACATATGACGGCCTGGAGGATTATGCGTGGTTTCTGATTGTGGCGGCCCTGTGTACAAAATGCAGGAATGACAAACAGGACATCCGTTTTTATACTACTGTGCTGCTGGAAATCGCCAGAAAAAATTTTAAAACATTTAATTCAGCAGTTATATTTATTCTTCTCATGCTTACGGAACCGAATTTTTCTAGATTTTTTTCTGTTGCTCCGGATTTAGCACTGTCAAGCGAGTTAAAAAACGCTATCAGAAAGATTATAAAGGTCAGCCCTGCATTGTATGATGAAGTGGATCCGGCGTTTAAACTGCTTAGAAGCCAAATTATATGCCTGCTAAATGACAACGAATATACACCGTTAGCATACAGCAATGATGGGATGGATGGGAAGCTTGCGAATGCGTTCTTGGCGGATGAAGCAGGTGCATTGGACGAATATCCGGTTGAGGCCATGCGGTCATCGCAGATTACCCTGTTTAACAAGCTTGGAATCATTATAAGCACCCAGTATCCGAATGACAATAATGTTATGATAGATGAAATCGACATAGCGAAAAAGACATTAGATGGATTGCTGGATGACCGCAGGACATTTGCGCTGCTGTACGAACCAGATAACGAGCTGCAGCAGGGGGATATATGGCAGAAGGATGATCGGGTTTTATACCAGAGCAATCCAGTAGCCGTTTCCCATGAATATATCCTGAAGGAATTGCAGAAAAAACGCGCTCTGGCAATTTTATACGAAAATAAACGAGAAAACTTCCTTTGCAAGCATTGCAATATCCTATATAAAGGGTTAGGCGTTGAGGGATATCTGGACGTACAGAAGGTGAAGTTATGTAGCCGTCCGAAAGATGATGAATGGTGGGCAGGACGCCGCGTATGGATAGGCCTCGATCTTTCGCAGTCTGATGACAATACGGCTGTTGCAATGGTTGCCGAAGAGGACGGGAACATTTATGCCAGGGTTATAGGATTTTTACCGGCCGGGAAAATCGATTTCAAGACGGCAAAAGAAAAAGTCGATTACAAACGGTTAATCCAGGCAGGAGAATGTATTTCCTGCGGTGATGAGGTAATTGATTATGGAGAAATTGAACGTTATATCCTAAGCCTGGAAGGAGTTTACGGAGTGGAGATCCAACAGATAGGGTATGACCGCTGGAATGCGATATCAAGCGTGCAGAAACTGGAAGAAAAGGGATTGGAATGTGTAGAGATAAAGCAGCATAGTTCCGTCTTACACATGCCGACTAAGCTGTTAAAAGAAGGAATCTTACAAAAGGTCTTCGCATATGACGCCAGCAGGCTTTTGGAAATAAACTTCCAGAACGCCAGATGCACCGAAGATACTAACCTGAATAAATACGTAAACAAGAAAAAATCATCCGGGAAAGTGGATATGGTTGTAGCGCTGATTAATGCAGTATATCTTCTGCAGCAGGAACTTTTGTATGGGGACGGAGGATTTACGGTGCAGATTTGTTAGTTGGCAGCTAAAAAGAAAGGAATGATAAAGATGTGGCCGTTTAGAATGAGGGCAGATCCGGAACCGAAAAAGACTGAAACAGAGACTAGCGGGGATGCGCTGCTAAGGACTATCCTGGCAAGCGACTGTATGACCAGGGACCAGGCCATGAATGTACCAGCCTTCGCAGCATGTGTGAATAAGATTACAGAGACAATATCGACCATACCAATCAAATTGTACAGGATGGTGGATGGGGAGCTTGAGGAAGTAAAGGACGATGGAAGAACACGGCTTCTGAATGATGATACGGGAGACGCTTTAGATGGGGTGCAATTTAAACGGGCACTGATAAGGGATTATCTGACCGGAAAAGGGGGTTATGCTTTCATTAACCGGACAGGAAACCGGATAAAGTCACTACATTACGTAAAAGAATCTGAGGTGTCTTTCATGTTTGCGTCAGATCCTATATATAAGGATTATGACATCATGATTCAGGGGACAAAATATAAACCATTTGAGTTCCTGAAAGTGCTCCGGAATACAGAAGATGGGCGCTCAGGGAAGAGTATTATTGATGAGAATAGCGAGGTTCTGAGTGTTGCCTACTATTCCATCGAATATGAGAAGAATCTGGTTAAGACAGGAGGAAATAAGAAGGGATTTATAAAATCTCCTAAGAAATTAGCTCAGGCCGCTATAGATGCCCTTAAAAATGCATGGCGTAACTTGTACCAGAATAACACAGAAAATGTTGTTATTCTGAATGAAGGGCTTGAGTTCCAGGAGGCAAGCAATACGTCTGTGGAGATGCAACTGAATGAAAATAAAAAAACCAACAGTGATGAAATCTGCAAGCTGCTGAATATGCCGCCTGCCATGATAAACGGAGGGGCTACGGAGCAGGATAAGACGAATTTTGTTCAATACTGCCTGAATCCAATCCTGAAAGAATTTGAATGTGCCGTAAACCGGGACCTGCTTCTTGAATCTGAGAAGGGGGCCTTTTATTTTGCCGCAGATACATCGGAGCTTACCAAGGGGGATATTGAAAAGCGATTCCGTGCTTATGAGACGGCCAGCAAGAATGGATTCATGCAGATTGATGAAATTCGCCTGAAAGAGAACCTTCCGCCGTTGGGCTTGGATTTTGTCCGCCTGGGATTGCAGGATGTGCTCTATGACCCAACAACAAAACAATTTTACATGCCAAACATGAACCAGACAGGCGGGCTGGGACAGAAACCGGAAGAATTGGAAAAGAAAGAAGGTGAAGAAATAAATGAGGATTGAAATCAGGGCGGACAGCGTGGTGATTGAAGGTTACGTTAATGCCGTAGCCAGGGATTCTCGGCCTATGAGGGACAGAAGAACTGGAAAACGTTTCGTGGAGCAGATTGTTCCGGGAGTATTTGAGCGGGCACTTCGACATAATGAGGTACAGTTGCTGCTGAACCATGATAAGACAAGGAACCTGGGATCTACAAGCACCAACCTTGAACTTTATGAAGACAGCATAGGGCTTCATGCCAGGGCAGAGGTTACGGATTCGGAAGTCATTGACAAGGCACGGAAGAAAAAGCTTCGGGGATGGTCATTTGGGTTCAGAGAACGGGATGCCAGCAAGGAGGATATCAACGATGCATTGGAACGACGTTTTGTGGAAGATATGGATCTAGTGGAAGTGTCCATCATAGATGAAAGGAAACAGCCATGTTATGAGGGCACCAGTGTTGAGGTGAGGGCAGAGGGAGAAGTGGTTCTTACGCCAGATCCGTTAGAAGTACGGGCAGATTACGTGGAAGTTAAGGAAGAAAAGAAAACCGTTGATATGAGTAAGTATCACAACAGAATCAAAGAATTAGAAAAGGAGACAGAAGAATGAGAAAGAAAACGATTGTAAGACAGTACATGCAGTACCGGGCGGAGGACTTAAAGAGCCTGACCGAGCAGCGGGCGGAGCTGGTGCAGCAGATGAAGGACCTGACTTCCATTGCTGAAACTGAAAAGAGGGCCTTCAGCACAGAAGAGGACAAGAAATTTGATGACCTGGACAAGCAGGTGAAAGCATTGGATTCCACTATCGAGAAAATGGAACGTGCAAGGGATATGAAACTGAATGTCACCAGCACAGAGAAGCATGAGGAATTGAAGCAGGAAGACCTGGAAGAGCGTGCGTTTGCCGCATATATCCGTGGGGAGAAGCTTCAGGAGCGTGCAGACGTCAATCTGACTGCGGGGGATAATGGCGCAGTGATTCCGACTTCGATTGCGCAGAAAATTATAAAAAAGGTATATGATATCTGCCCGATTTACCAGTTGGCAACTCGTTACAACGTGGGCGGCACCTTGTCCATCCCCTACTATGATGAGGATACACAGACTATTGAAATGGCCTACGCGACAGAGTTTCAGGATTTGGAATCTACATCCGGTAAGTTCGGCAGCATTGAATTAAAGGGGTTCCTGGCGGGCGCGTTGTCCAAGGTATCCAAGTCCCTGGTCAATAACAGTCAGTTTGATATCGTGTCTTTTGTCGTTACTGCAATGGCGGAGGCTATCAGTAAGTGGATTGAGAAAGAACTGCTGCATGGGACTACCGACAAGGTGGAAGGACTCAGCTCGGTAAAGCAGACTATCACAGCAGTAGCGGCCACAGCCATTACAGCGGATGAGCTTATTGATGTCCAGGAGGCGATCCCTGATGCATACCAGGCTGGAGCTATTTGGATCATGAATAAGGCTACCAGGACTGCTATCCGTAAACTGAAGGATAATGATGGAAATTATATACTGAATAAAGACGCAACGGCCAGGTGGGGATACACACTGTTTGGGAAGGATGTCTATACATCAGGCAATATGCCCGCTATGGAGGCTGGAAAGACAGCAATATATTACGGAGATATGTCCGGCCTGGCCGTAAAACTGTCCGAAGATGTGTCAATTGAGGTGCTGCGCGAAAAGTTCGCCACGCAGCACGCCATTGGTGTAGTGGGATGGATCGAGATTGACTCCAAGGTGGAAAATGCACAGAAGATTGCGAAACTGGTCATGAAAGCATCCGCTTAAGGAGGCAGAATATGAAGGTTAAGGCATTGAAATCTTTTACAGGGCGGGTGTCAATGCATATGGGTGAGGTAAGGGAGCTTACGGATATGGAATTGATCCGTGACCTCGCCCAGGCAGGTTATATTGATCAGACAACGCCGCAGAAAAGGGGCGCAAAAAATGAAGGTAAGCGAGATAACGCTGAGTGACATATGCAGGCAGATACGGGAAGATGAGGCCTATTTGACGGAGGATGACAGACAACACCTTGTCATCCTACAGAAGGCGGCTGTGGAGTACGTTAAGGGTTATACTGGCCTGGATGATGCCGCGATTGACGCCCATGAGGATATTACGATTGCTGTCCTTGTCATCGTATCAGATATGTACGATAACCGGCAGATGACCGTAGACAAAAGTAATGTTAACCGGGTGGTAGATACCATCCTGGGGATGTACTGCGTAAATCTGTTATAAGGTGGTGGTGGAATGAATGCAGGGGCATACCGGGAACCGGTAATGATTGAGAAAAGCGGATACACGGAGGATGGGATCGGAAACCAGGTGGCAGCATGGGTTGAATATTACAAAGGTTATGCGTATATGAATAATCTTTCCGGTTCGGAGTATTGGGAAGCTGCGCAGACACAGTCACAAAATACGGTCATGTTTGTGCTGCGGTATCATCCGTTGCTGGGTTCCATGAGCACGAAAGGATACCGGGTAATGCATCGTGGCCGGGAGTACAATATCAACAGCATTGATAACGTACAATACAAAAATGAAACCATTAAAATCAGGGCGACAGCTAAGGAGTGATATTGTGTCAGGAACAAAAATAGGTGCCCTTGCTTCTGAAATTGCAAAGTTAATGGAAGAATATGCCGCAGATGTGACTGAGGACATGAAGGAAGAGGCAAAAGCAGTGGCAAAAGAAACTGCAGAGGAATTGAAAAAAACATCACCTAAAGGGCGTGGAAGTCGTAAAGGGCATTATAATGCAGGCTGGACATCTTCCATAGAACGCGAAAAAGCATCCGCTATCGGAATACAGGTGTATAACCGAAAAAAGCCGGGGCTTACACACTTACTTGAAAAGGGGCATGCCAAAAGGGGCGGAGGCAGGGTGGCAGGAATACCACATATTGCCCCTGCCGAACAGCAGGCGGTAAAGGAGTATGAAAAAAGGCTGAAAGCGAGGTTGTCAAAATGACTATGGAAGATGTATTACAGATGGTAAAAGAAGCCGGTATTCCGGTGGCATACCATCATTTTGAAGAGGGGCAGTCACCAGACCCTCCTTTTTTGGTATATCTGTATCCTGAGAGCAATAATTTTTCTGCGGATGGCATTGTATACCAGGCAGTAAACAGGCTGGATATAGAATTATATACAGAAAAAAAGGAACCGGATATAGAAGGAAAAGTAGAAGCTGTGCTCACAGAGCATGGCTTTTATTTTGAAAAAACAGAGAGCTACATTGAAACAGAGAGAATGTTTGAAGTGCTATACGAAATGGAGGTATTAATCAGTGGCAAAGAATAAGGTCAAATATAATCTTAAAAACACACATTATGCAGTACAGACAGAAGGTGCGGATGGCGAAATTACATTCGGCATGCCGGTGCCTATTAAGGGTTCTGTGAGCATTGCTTTAGATGCACAGGGGGAAATCAGCCCGTTTTATGCTGATGGAATTGTCTTTTATAAAACATCAAGTAATAACGGCTATGAGGGGGATTTGGAAGTTGCATTGCTGCCGGAATCCTTCAGGACGGATGTCCTTGGAGAGACACTGGACAGCAAAAAAGTGCTGATTGAAAACGCGGATGCGGTGCAGAAATCATTTGCACTGTTGTTTGAATTTGACGGGGACCAGAAAGCAATTAGGCATGTGCTGTATAACTGTGCAGCAACGCGGCCCAGCATTGAATCTGAAACGAAGGAAGATACCGTAGAACCGACAACGGAAACCCTGACCATTTCTGCCACAGCGCTTCCGAATGGAGAGATTAAGGCAAAAACCGGAGACGAAACGGATCCACAGACTTATGAGGGATGGTACAAAAGCGTTTATGTGACATCGGAAGTGGCGCCTGGCGTATAAAAGGAGAAAACAATGATTAAGAAAGATATTGAAGTGGATGGAAAAATGATACCATTCCGGGCGTCAGCAACCGTGCCAAGATTATACAGGGCAACATTTCACAGGGATATTTTTAAGGATTTGAGCCGGTTGAAAGAATCGGTTGATCAGTCTGACGAAGAGGAATCGGGGCTTGAAATCGAGGATCTTGAGCTGTTTGAAAATGTAGCATATATCATGGCAAAACACGCTGACCCCTCACAGCCGGACACGCCGGAGGAGTGGCTTGAGCAGTTTAATGTTTTTTCAATTTACAGCGTCCTTCCGCAACTCCTTGAACTGTGGGGGCTGAATATGAAGCAGGACAGCGAAGCAAAAAAAAACAGAAGCCGACAAGCCGGGAAATGACAACGCCGCTGTTTATGCTGCGGGCTTCCCAGCTGGGAATTGCTATCCGGGACCTGGACCTGCTGTCTATCGGACTTGTGCTTGACATGTATACGGAGAGTATTAATGACGAATATAAGTATCCGCAGATGGCGCAGCAGGAAGATTTTGACCGGTTTTAGGAGGGCGTGATGGGAAACGGAAGAATTAAGGGCATAACGATTGAGATCGGCGGGGACACCACTGGACTGGACAAAGCACTTAAGGATACCAACAAAAATATAAAAAGTACCCAGGACCAGTTGAAAGATGTAGAACGCCTCCTGAAATTAGATCCTTCAAACACTGAGTTATTGAGCCAGAAGCAGAAACTTCTGGCTCAAGCTGTTTCTGAAACAAAAGACAAACTTGCCACACTCAAAGAAGCAGAAAAACAGGCGCAGCAGCAGTTTGCAGAGGGGAAGATAAACCAGGAGCAATATGAAGGGTTGCAAAGAGAAATCATTGAAACCGAACAGAAACTAAAGGCGCTGGAATCTCAGGCAGAAAAATCAAATACTGTTCTACAGCAGATTAGTCTTGCCGGAGACAAAGTGCAGGAGTTCGGCGGGAAAGTAGAAGATGCAGGGAAAAAATTATTGCCCGTAACTGCAGCCATTTCCGGTTTGGGAACTGCAGCTGTTGTAACCGTAGCAGATTTTGATGAATCAATGTCAAAAGTATCCGCAATCAGTGGGGCAACAGGTGATGAATTTGACCAGCTCCGGGAAAAAGCACGGGAGATGGGTGCAAAAACAAAATTCAGTGCTTCTGAGGCAGCAGATGCATTCCAGTATATGGCTATGGCCGGATGGAAAACCGGGGATATGCTGGATGGCATTGAAGGGATTATGAACCTTGCGGCAGCTTCCGGAGAAGATTTGGCAACCACATCTGATATAGTGACGGACGCATTGACTGCATTTGGATTAACAGCGGCTGACTCCGGGCATTTTGCGGATGTTCTGGCGGCAGCATCAAGCAATGCAAACACCAATGTATCCATGATGGGGGAAACATTCAAATATGCCGCACCAGTTGCCGGTGCATTGGGCTTTTCTGTAGAGGATGTCGCGGAGGCTATCGGCCTGATGGCAAACTCAGGAATTAAAGCTTCACAGGCAGGTACATCACTGCGTACCATACTTACCAACCTGGCCGGGAATGTAAAACTTTCTTCGGAATCTATGGGAGTAATGGAAGTCGCAACTACGAATGCAGACGGATCTATGAGAGAGTTAGGAGACATTCTTACAGACCTGAGATTCTGCTTTTCAAAAATGACTGAGGCAGAGGCGGCAAGTAATGCAGAAAGTATAGTCGGGAAAAATGCCATGAGTGGTTTCCTGGCGGTTATGCAGGCAGCACCGGCTGATATTGAAAAATTAAATACCGCTATTGATAAATGCGATGGGACTTCTGAAAGTATGGCGGAAACCATGCAGGATAATCTGAATGGACAGATAACAATACTGAAAAGTCAGCTGCAGGAGTTGGCAATCAGTTTTGGGGATATGCTGATGCCGGTCATACGGGATGTTGTGACACACATACAGGGTATGGTAGATTGGCTGAATGGTCTGTCTGATACACAGAAAAAGCTGATAATGGTTATTGCTTTGGTATTAGCTGCCGTGGGACCGGTTTTAATTATAATCGGAAAAATTGCTACTGGTATAGGCGCACTCATGAGCCTTGCATCATCCTTGGGACCATTGTTAGGAATCATTAAAGGTGCTTTTGCTGCTTTGACAGGGCCTGTTGGAATCGCAATTGCGGTTATAGCTGCTTTAACGGCAGCTTTTACTTTTTTATGGAATAATTGTGAAGGATTCAGAAATTTCTGGATAACGTTATGGGAGAATATTAAGCAGACGGCAGCAGCGGTGGTAGAATCGCTGGTGCTTTTTTTTACCGTATCTATCCCTGGTGCATGGAACACTGTTATAGCCTTTTTTAGAGGCATACCTGCATGGTGGAACAATTTATGGGAAGGTGTAAAACAAACGGTTTCTGAGGCGTGGGAGACGATAAAAACAGTGGTTATGGGAATACTTTCACCCACAATCAGGAATATCATGACACTCTGGAATTCTGCAAAAGATGGAATTATGAAAGCAATGGAAGGGATAAAGCTGATTCTTTCCGGGGCATGGGAACTGATTAAGGATATTGTCATGGCCCCTGTCCTATTCATCTGCGACCTGGTTACCGGAAATTTTGACCAGCTAAAACTGGATATGGATATGGTATGGAACAATATCATGCTGGCGATACAGACCATTTGGGAAGGAATTAAGCTGTATTTCGGGGGCGTATTTGAAGCGCTTAAGGGTATCTTTTTGACAGCTTGGACATCAATTTTAACTACGGTTATTACGTTTGGAACCAATATTTCAAACAGCATAAAAAAGGCTTGGAACAGTATCATTGAGTGGCTGCGACTGCTTCCTGAAAAGCTGAAGAAAATTGCCGTGGAGATGTTCACAAAAATGAAAAACGGGGTGGAAACTACGGTAATCAAGGTAGTTGACGCAATAACGGAAGGCCTGAATAAAGCGATTGAATTCATCACAAGCCTGCCAGATAAGTTCCTCCAGTGGGGAAAGGATATGATTCAGGGGTTGGTTGATGGTATAAGAAGCATGATCGGCGCTGTACAGGATGCCGTTGAAAGTGTGGCAGATAAAATCCGGTCATTCCTTCATTTCTCGCGGCCGGATGAAGGACCGCTTAGAGAGTATGAAAAATGGATGCCGGATATGATGAAGGGACTGGCAGCAGGAATCAAGGCGAATATGTGGAGGATACAGGCCCAGCTGAAAGCATTAACTTCCGACATGGCGCTTACTGTTGGAATGGATGGAACTGCTGTAATGCAGCCAACGTTTGTAAACCATAATATTGTAACCGTTGGGAACAAGTTACTGGTGGATGAGGTAAACGAACAGCTCGGAAAGAGGTTATAATGCGTAAATTCTATCTGGAAAACGAGTATGGAGTAAGGCTTAACTTAAACAGTCCGGATGTTGGGTTCCTGACATCCCCTTCCGGGCTGGGATACAGCATGAAAGCAAATTACGTAAATATAGGGAACAGTTATCTTAACAGCTATATGAATACCAATCAGGCAGAAATAAAAGGCACGCTTGTGTTTGGTGGGAGAAACCCATATGAAAACTATGTAAAGTATGTGGATTTTGTAAATTCCGCCCGAAAGCTCAGAATTGTATATGCACCGTTTGATGGAGAGTACTTCCGGGAAATAGATATGGTTTCCATTGAAAAAGGTGAGATGGGAAAAGGGGTACTTTCCTGCGGAGTATCATTTAAATGCAGGAGTCTGTTTTATATCAATAAAGAGGACAGGTTTGTTATTGAACGAAGAGAAGGTGAACTTCGTTTTGACTTCCGCTGGCCTGCCAGGTTTAACGATTACAGCGAACGTACAGTTGTTTTTGATAATAAGGGACATGTTCCCGCTTCTTTCACGGCGGAAATTTTTGGATATACAGAAAATCCGGTGATTGAGATAGTTGTCAATGGAGTGATTTTGTCAAAGGTGCAATTTGATGTAATCCTGCAGGAGGGAGAACGTATATTGTACAGCTCTCTGGATGGAGACTTGTATTGTTATAAGATATATGTAGACGGCCAGAAGGAAAACATTGCATCCACCCTTGATATAAATAATGCAAACTTTTTTAAGCTGCCAATAGGGGAATGTCTTGTGCGCTTCAGCAGTACTACGGGTGTCACAAATAAGACGGTAATGCAGATTTACCAGTTTTACAAAACAGTATAGGAGGTATCTATGATTGCTTATATTTTAGACAGCATGGATTTGTCAATTAAGGATATTATGCAATTCAATTCCTACGAACTGAAGGAAGATATTGATTATACCGATAAGGGAAGTCTGGAAGTGTCAAGACAGCCAGTTATAGCAGATGACGATTTTGTATTGCTAAAAAATGACGATAACCAGGTATTCTTTACCGGAATTTGTGATACCTGCGATAACGGCAGCCAGACAACGAACTACACTATAAATCTAAGACAGAAAGAAACACTTTTTAACAGGAAAATATTCTGTGGAAACGATGAAATTATTTTGTCGCAGGGGATAGAGGATTTTATCGCTGAAGAAATAATGAATAATTTTGTTTCTACGGGTGATGAACTGACAGATAAAAAGTTTATACGAGTTTCCGTAGATACACATACAAAATTAGCAAAACGAGTTGATACGGATAACGGAATCTATAATCTGAAAACATTTCTGGGAAACTGCAGGCAATATTATGGGATATTTACTGATTTTGAATTCAGCGATGAAATATTACTGATACGGATCTATAAGAAAGCGAATACCCCTATGAATATCGCAACAGATGTGTCAGACATAACAGATTACAATGAAACATACGAAGTGACGGTATTGTCAAAGCTTAAAGTCAGATGGAAGATACCGGATACTGAGGATGAAGAGGGACATTCCGTAATTGGAGCGGTACATAAACGTGAATTTTTTCTTCTGGCAGACAGAACAATTTCAGAAGATAAAAATTCCAGGGATAGAGCAAAGGGTTCCATTGACAGTTTATATGTGGAGACGGAAAAAGAACAGGAGATGCTGCAGGCGGTATATGATGCTTTTTCGGCAAATTCATATAATCATAAAATTACTTTCAACATAATCCCTTCCAAACTTTATCCTGCTGAGGAACTGTATCTGGGTAAACAGTGTAAAGTCAGGACGAAGGCCGGAATCAGGGAATCTATGATAACAGGATTAACGCGCAGCAGCAGTTCTAATCTGTATCAGGTGGCGCTGGGGAATCTGCAGGTTACGCTGATAGAGAAATTAAGGAGGCTTGAAAAGTGATCAGAGGTATAACATTTGCCGAACAGCTTAATACCAGCGCTGACTTTGCACATTTCCAGAATACTTTTTTAAATAAAGCAAACGGAGTGACAAAAGGGTGCGGAATCAGTACTGCTGAAAATAATGTATATGTACAGAAAGGATATTTTGTAATATGCGGACGATGGGTACAGGTTGTTGGGGTGGAGACAATTCCTTCACCGAGTGTTATCAGCGGGCAGGTGTATTGCAAGGTGGTATTCGAGATAGACCTGTCAAAAACAAACACTCCAAGCGATTTTAAACAGGGTTATTTCCGGGTCCTGCTGGATGAAAAGGGGTATCCTGAAGTGACACAGGAAGACCTGGATAATGGAGGAATACTGTATCAGATGCCCTGGTGTCAGTACATAAAGCGTGTAGATGGGGTAAGCAGTTTCCGGGATTTGCGGGAGATTATTAAAATTGAAACTCTATGGAATGCAATCACAGAGCAAAATGAACAGTATAAACATGAGTTTGACAAATTTTTCGCTGCACAGGAAGCAGAAGTAAAAAAAATGATATCCGATCTGGAAAAGGAAGGATATGCACGCATTGTAGTAACGGAACAGAATATACCGGTAAGTGAGCGTACCGCAAATACATTTTATTTTGTTGTCAATGGAAAAGCGGTAGCACCGGGAACAACGGAAATAAAAGCCAGCCCTACGGTTGGATACAGATTAATTAATTAGGAGGATGATATGGCTGCTTATAAAGTAAGAGTACAGTTGTACGATGACAATGGAAATTTATTAGGGGATGCAGATGTACAGACTATCGCAGAGTTGGTATATTTTGCAGATGGACAGACATTTCAGCAAAAGTTGGATAATGGGACACTGAAAGGACCTACCGGAGCCACAGGTCCACAAGGAAAGACAGGTGCTACAGGCCCGCAGGGGCCAGTTGGATCCACAGGCCCGCAGGGTCCTGCAGGAGAAAAAGGGACAACGGGTGCTCAGGGGCCAACAGGACCTCAGGGAGCGGCAGGTACTCCGGGGAGTTTATGGTATCACGGCACCGGTATTACTGGAACATCTACAACGGCTGCAGCATTTAGCGGAAGTGGAGTGTCAAGCGCCAGAATAAATGATTTGTATCTTAATACCAGTACAGGAAATGTTTATAAATGTACTGTTGCGGGTGCGGCAAGCGCAGCAAAATGGATTTATTTATGTAGTATTAAGGGGCCTAAAGGAGATACCGGGGCCGCAGGTGCCACCGGAGCCAAGGGGGCAACAGGTGCAACCGGAGCAACCGGCCCTCAGGGGCCGCAGGGGCCAGCCGGACCGACAGGACCGCAGGGACCATCTGGAAAAGACGGAGGCAGAATCAGAGTAGGCACCTCCTATGCATCCGGTGTCGAAAAAAATATTTTCTTCAAAACTTTGTGAGGGAGGGAATAAAGAATGGCGTATGTAAAAGATATGATAATCGAGGATTCAGAGGGAAATAAGTATTACAACGGATTGAATCCAACTAAAGTTATAAAAAATGCAAACGATAATGCGGCCATTACTGAGGAAGGATATACACCGGATGCATTGGTTACTAAACAATTAATTCAGAATTTAGATGGGAACCGTTTCGGCCACACTGCCGACGGCCGCCCTGGCTGGAAGGACGGTGCTGATACAGTGCACCCTTTTAGCGCGCCTGCAATCATATCAATGATCCAATTGTTACCAGGCCTTAATAATTATGCGGGTAATGTAATTACCCTTGACGTATCCGAAAAAAACACATTACATATTGGTTCAATGCAGTCCTGGTACGATGATGCCAATATCAGCATCGAGGCAGATGGAACAACGCTATTTTCCAAAAAGCATCAAACTGGCGGCAGCAATCGGGTGGATACTACTGAGATAGGCGATATTGATGTAAGCCAGTATAACATAATTACCATAAATTTCTCTGTGGTGTCGAAAAATGGTCAGGGGTGGGGAAAACTCAACAATATCATCATATCGTAATGCGGGCTTTACAAATCCGTAAATCCGGCAGAGGATATGGCGAGGAATCCAGTTAGGGCAGCACTGCCATGATTAGCATAGCTGATTGTTACAACTCCGGTATTTGCATTATAGTCCGTAATACCATTTATCCATCCCTGGCCCATTGCCCCCTGCAAAGATGTTACACCAGCTTTAAAATTATTTGCAGAAAGTTGTTGATAATCGGGATAATCAGATATAGGGATGTTAATCGTTTGCACTCCACCATTGCCACCTGTCCATGTTTTAATATAGCAAGGAGTATTACCCAATAATTTTTTTGATGCTGCATCGGCACCCAGCTGGGCGTAGTATTTGGTGGCCGCGCCGCTCCCTTCGTGGATGATTTTAGCCCCATCTAAATCCTGATTTAACGAGAGTAAAGAAGAACAATAATTAACAAAAAAACGTAAAAAGAAAGGAGAAATTTATGGGTTATATAAAATTCATAAATTCAGAAGATTATATCCCGGCAATTGTAAAGCCGAGGGAACATATTGTGAACATAAAAACAGAGACTCCAGTGACGGATGAGGAAGTCACAGGGTTTTATTTTTATCTTTTTCCCGAAGAAACAGATACGCCTCCAGGAAGGTATGACACATTTGTCACACTGTATAAACGCATTAGTGAAACAGAGTTTGAGCTATCAGATAACGAAGAAATATATGTGCCACCTGAACCGATTCCAGAGCCGGAGCCTTATGTGCCTACGCTGGAAGAGGTACGTGAGGCGAAAGTTCAGGAAATGAATGCGGTGCAACAGGCCATGATCCAGAGTGGTGTTAATGTTGCACTGACGGACGGCATAGTGGAACATTTCACATTGACTGAGCATGATCAGACAAGTCTTGTAGGCCTGCAGAGCCAGGTAGCAGCCGGTGAAGAAAGCATCCCTTGGCATACCAGTAATGAGGGAGAGCATTGTAAGTTTTACAGTAATGCCGATATGGGGCTGATTATCACGCAAGCTATGGCCTGGGTAACCTGGCATGTTACATACTTCCGGGACCTACGGATCTATATAAGGAGCCTGGAGACGAAAGAAGAAGTTGCTGCCGTGGCATATGGCATGGAACTTCCGGAAGAATATCAGTCTGAACCGCTTAAGGTTATGATTGCGGCGCAGGCGGGGTGATTATATGGAGGTAATTCTTTTTCTTATCGGAGGACGCCTTTATACGTGGATAGAAATAATCTGGCGGGGGTGGACGCACTGGACCATGTTTTACTTGGGTGGGGGATGCTTTGTGATCATGGGTTTATTAAATGAACATATCCTCTCCTGGCACATGCCGTTGTTTTGGCAGTCCGTTATAAGTGCCTGTATAATAACGGCGCTGGAATTTATTGTGGGATGTATTGTTAATTTGTGGCTTGGTTGGCAGGTTTGGGATTACTCTGGCCTGCCTTTTAATTTACTGGGACAGATATGCTTGTACTACTTTTTGCTATGGATACCGATTTCGGCCGCCGGGATAATTCTGGATGACTGGATCAGGTATCTTTTTTATAGATGTTTCCATAAATTCTTTCCCAATCTGCAGGAGCGGGAAAGGCCACATTATACACTCATAGGAGGGAAACCATGAAGGGAATCAAGGAAATAATCTGTACAGTTATAGGAGTTGTTGGCAGCGGAATGGCGTATTTACTTGGAGGATGGGACAGCGCTTTGATTACACTGGTTATTTTTATGTCAATTGATTATATTGCAGGGCTTGTTGTGGCGGGGGTATTTAAAGAGAGTCCGAAGAGTGAGCATGGAGCTTTAGAGAGCCGCGCTGGATGGAAGGGGCTTTGCCGGAAAGGCATGACGCTGCTGTTTGTCCTGGTCGCGTATCGGTTGGATCTGGCAATCGGAGTAGATTATATCCGTAATGCTGTCATTATCGGCTTCATTGCCAATGAGCTGATATCTATAGTAGAAAATGCCGGACTGATGGGGATTCCTCTTCCTTCAGTGATTAAAAAGGCAATAGAGATTCTTACGCAGAAAGCGGATCAGACGGAGGGGGAGTAATCCCCTTCCCTTCTTTTTTTGGAGGAAAAGACTATGAGAATCAACATACATGCCGGGCATAACCCGGACGGAATGGCCGCCTGCGGTGCTGTGGGCCTTATCCGGGAGTCAACGGAGGCAAGAGCGGTAAAAGATAGGGTAGTGGCACAATTAACGGCTATGGGCCATACAGTGCATGACTGCACCTGCAATAATGGCACCAACCAGCAGGACGTGCTCAAACGCATTGTGGCGGCCTGTAATGCTCATGAGGTGGATTTGGATGTGTCCATCCATTTCAACGCAGCCGCGAACCCGGAGCCGGACGGGCAGACAACGGGAACGGAAGTCCTGGTGTATAGTAAGACATCCAAGGCGGTTCCCTGGGCGCAGCAGATTACAGATAGTATTGCAGCGCTGGGATACCGCAACCGTGGTGTTAAGGAGCGGCCGGGATTATATGTGCTCAAACATACCAGGGCGCCGGCTCTGCTGGTAGAGTGCTGTTTTGTGGACGATCCGGACGATGTTGCGATATATAATGCAGACCGGCTGGCGGCAGCAATTGTGGCCGGCATAACTGGACAAGCATCGGAAACCACAGCGGATGCGGCAAGGCTGGCGGCAATGAGCCGGGAAGAGTTCGTGGAATATATCGGTCACCTTGCATCCATAGATATGCAGACATCCGGTATTCTGGCAAGCGTTACAGCGGCACAAAGCATATTGGAGTCAGGCTACGGCAAATCGGAGCTTGCTCTGCAGGCACTGAACTTAGGCGGCATGAAAGCAGAGTTGTCCGGTAACACCTGGGCATCTGTCTGGGACGGCCGTGTCTACATCAAGGATACAGCGGAGCAGCGGGAGGACGGCAGCTATTACACTATAACGGCGGCTTTCCGGGCTTACCCGTCTGTGGCCGCCTATCTGGCTGACCACTCCGCGTACCTGGCCGGGGCCAAGTCGGGGGATGGCCTGCGATATGCCGGTGTTGTCGGTTGCACGGATTACCGGAAGGCTTTCACAATAATTAAGTCCGGGGCCTATGCATCGTCGCTGGATTATGTGAATAAGCTATGCGCTGTGGTTGAGCGCTGGAACCTTACTCGGTTCGATGGCGCTGCATCCCAGAATATGGAGGGCAGCTTGTGGGCCAATATCGCAGGGCTGTCTTATACCTGGACCGAAGCTTCCAATTTCGGGCAGATGCTGGCCATGCACGGGATGCAGACGGTATTACACAAAGTAAGAATTATTGAGTAGGAATGAGTATTGCGGAATACGAGTATGATTAACTTGCGGCAGATTAACAAGGGATATAAAAAAAGAGCCGGGCATTATAAAATGTCAGGCTCCACTTTTATTAGTGGGGGAAGTTTTGGTATTGTGTGAATCTTATGTCTGCCATATACCTGCCCCTGCTTGTTAAGGATCATCTGGACACGGTTAAATATGTCCTCTGATATTATGGCAGGATATCGGCCAGGGCATATGTCACCGTGATATGTATTATATCCACAATATCTTACACGAGTCAGAATAACATAGACAGTGTATGCTGTAGGTTTTTTACCACGTTTCCCTTTATACCCTCGTTCATTGCACAGTTTTGCAACCTCGATGAGATTTTTATGTATAAGATACTGTTCATAGGCATACCGGACATACTCCGCCTCCGCCTCGTTTATAGTTAATGTCTGCCCAACTCTATCATATCCAAGCATGTAAGATACAGTTAGCAACCCTTTCGCTGCGCGTACCTCCATAGCCGCCCTGACACGTTCTGCTGTGATTTCTCGCTCCATCTGAGCAAATACCCCATGATACCAATCATAGCCCGTCCCATTGGAGACGATGTGTCAAAGGTTTCGGTAAAGGAGGCCAAAGACACACCGCATTTCTCAAACTTTTCCATCGTTTTGTAAAGGTCTCCTGCACTACGGGTAAATCTTGACAATGCCCAAAAAACAACAATATCAAAACAGCCATTTTCAGCATCTTGGACTAACCGGCGCATGTCTGGACGGTGATCAATGTCTTTTCCGCTTATGCCTTTATCGGCATAAAGTCCTACAACTTCCCATCCTTTATCTGAGCACCATTCGCGCAATGAAGTTTCCTGCGCTTCAAGGGAGTATCCTTCGCGGGCCTGATCAAGGGTGCTTACACGGATATAGATGACAGCTCGGATGCTCTCGATTGTTTTCATACCTCTTATCCTTTCTTCAGATTGGCGCTGTAAGATCCCGGGTCCCTGCCTTTAAGATTTTTTGACGCACCGCAGTTTGCCCGGTACTCCTGCGCGCCGCCCGTCTCACATTAAGACGGTGCCGAGACTTGTCAACCAGTATTACAACGCCACCTGCCGGATTGCTCCGGCAACGCTCTGGGCCTGAGGCCTGTTTATAGCCGCCCAGCCGGCTTAATCTGTATTATTGAGGACGGATACGAGGTCGGGTTTATTGATGACGGCAAATTGTCCGTCCCTATACTGGACGTACTCATAACCGCTGTTCTTACCGCGGAAGTCTTTCTGGCCATAGGCGTACACCGCGCCTTCTATCGGATCGGAAACGTACAATTCCCCGGCTTCGCCTTTATTATAGGCCCCGGTATAGCCACCAATTTTACGCGTAAAGTCAATTTTTCCATCTTTGGAAACAATAGCAACCCAAGGATTTCCATATCGTCTGCTGTTAAAACTGTTATACTTTTTAAGAGTCTTCATAATTCCTTCTTTCTCCCGGCATTGAGTCGGGTGATGTGCTGTGTTTGTTGTTGAGATAATATTACACCAAAAATAATGTAATCAATTCAACTTCAAATTGTGCATTATTTATAATGTAAATGGATTGAAAAAAGGTATTATATAAAGTATAATGAAATGGGATTCTTTGGAGGTGATGAAAATGTTTGTATATAAGATTGATGTGTTGGAAAGCTTAAAAGAAGCAGGGTATAATACGGTAAGACTCCGTAAAGAAAAATTATTGGGCGAAAATGCGATACAATCTTTACGATGCGGAGAAATGGTAGGAATAACATCATTAGAAAAAATTTGTAAACTTTTGGATATGCAGCCTGGGAATATAATAAAATATATAGAGGGGACGGAAGAAAAATAACATTAATATTAATGTAACAGCATATTGACAATACATTATTATTAATGTATAATATAGGTATCAAATGAAAGGAGATACCACCGATGGCAACTATAGAAAAACTCATGCAATCTATTATGAGCGGAACACAGGATCGAAATATAAAATTTGCGGACCTACAAAAAATACTTGATTTGCTGGGATTTCAATGTAGAGTTAAGGGAGACCATTTTATTTATTGGAAAGTAGGGGTTGAGGAAATAATTAATATTCAGCCAGAAGGAAACAAAGCGAAGCCTTACCAGGTAAAGCAGGTTAGAAACTTAATTTTAAAATATCAGATGGAGGTATGACATGCATAAATATGAAAGAATTATATATTGGTCAGATGTGGACCAGAAATTTATTATTGAGGTTCCGGAGCTGGCCGGATGTATGGCAGATGGAGCCACGGCGGCAGAAGCGCTGGAAAATGTGGAAGTAGTAATATCGGAATGGATTGAAACTGCTAAAGAAATGGGGCGGGATATTCCGGAGGCTAAAGGAAAATTGATGTATGCATGATGGTGGCCCTTGCAGCGATGCAGGGGCTATTCTTAAATCAGGATTTAGGGGGATGCCGGTTTGGCGTAACCGCTGACGGACGGCCAGGATATAAAAAAATAGGTGCTGATACAGTGTACCCTTTTAAAGAGGCGGGCTACGCCAAAACACAGCAATATACAAATAACTGGTGCAATGATGGCGTAAGCATGACTGTTAACTTGTCTGATTGTCCTTGGTATAAACAAGCTACAAAGGATAATATAAAATGTGGTATATCTTATGTGAATGGGCATGGCGGTAATGGAGCCAGTATTGTTATAGAAACCTATGTAACCAGTTATAATCCCGCCACTGGAATTGCAACAGTTTTTATACGAGGCGATATTTTAAATCCCGTAATTTTAGTATGCATGATTCCTTAATGCGCGCTTTATCAGGCATAGATGCAGTAAAAGGCTCCCATTATATTTACGTAGGTTTGCCCAGATATCGCAATTTTTCCAGTCGTTAGGTTTTTACTTATGCCAAAATTAATGTTGACAGCGCTGTTTGAGTTTATCCCAGTAATATCCGCATACAGCCCAACGATTTTATATCCTTCCTTTGCGGGGAAAGTCTGGGAAGGTGAATATGCCCACGAAAAGGAAGCTTTTTCAATAATTGGCTCCCGTTTAAATGGGACCCATGCTGCATCCGCACCTGCCTTGTATTCTGGGACACCGTTATTGACCCGGAACTGATACCCGTTTAAATCCTGATTTAAATATAAAAAGAAGAGAGACTACGGCGTCTCTCCTCATTTTGTCTTAATTCTCTTTTAAAACAATATACCAATATAAATCATATGTAAAGCATAATACGTGTAAGTGTCCATATTTTTCTACGGCTTCTTGTATGGAGATTTTTATAGTGGTTCGATCTCCAAATGTTAAGATTGCTGTATGAGTGCAATCCATATCTCCACAAGCATAGTACAGATCATATAAAATCATGCGAAACCCTCCTTATAAAACATACTTAATTTTATGATGGTATAGTAATAATTATCACTCAACGGTAAAATCACCCTGCCCGCCGGAAAATGCGGCTGCGGTGGAACCGAAATCAATGCTCTGATCAATTGTCAGGTCTGCCTGCGGATCGATGCCGTTCTTTTTCAGGATGTATTCGAAGACCATTTCCGGCATTCCTCCAGTCTGCCCTACCACGATGAACATTTTTTCCACATCACGCAGTTGCTGTCGAGAAGCCACGATTCTATAGGGATAATGGTAGATTCCTGTTTTCTCAACCAGCCCTAAGTCAAGTAAGTGCTCCATGTAAGTCACAAACTTCTTTTTGTGCATGGGATAGCCCATCTCTTTCAGGCTGTCGGCAAGGAATTTTACCGAGGTAAAGCCTGTTTCGTCCTTTTCCAGAAGCCGGATAGATTCAATCAGCATAGTCAGTTTCAGGTTTTCTTTGTCTGCCCTGAAATCATAGGCGGCAAGGTTGCCAAGGCCGTGTTTCAGGTAAATATCTACGTTGCCGTCCTTATCCACTATGATTTTCTCAACCAGAACCTCAATATCTTTTCTGCTTAGTTCTTTCTTTTCAAGAACCTCGTTCAGAATGTCCAGCGCCGTCTGTAAGCTGGGCTTGATTGTGGTGGAGGGGATATGAGGCTCCTTTGTTAAATCCTGCAACGTTTTTTCAATAGCGGAAATACGCTCCATTTTATCACTTTGAAGGGCCGTATAAGTTTCAGTGATAATCTCATTCATGGAAGGATTGGCGGTAATCTCCCTTACCTTTTGCGTTATGAGAACCTTTAGTTCTTCTTTGACTTTTTCAAGTTCGGCCTCTAAACGCTGTTTGCTGTCAGTGGGAGTGAAGGTTTCTACCTTTAGCTTTGACAAGTCAAAATTCTGGATAATATCTGCAAGACTGTCGCGGCAGAGAACCAGATATTTAACAAGAGCGTCCATCAGGGTTTCTTCTGTCACAAGGTGGGCATGTTGACAAAACTGCTTTCCCTTTTTATTGTAAGTGCCGCACACGTAATATTTCCCACGGTTAGGGCGGTTAATTGCCGTTAGTTTCCAGCCACAGTCTTTACAGTACAGACAGCCGGAAAAAAGGTTTACATGGGCTCTCTGTCCTCTATATTTGCTATGATGGCGGCTGTCCTTGACTTCATTTAACAGCTTCATGGTATCATCATCAAAAATTTTGGGGTGATGATTCGGAAAAATATATTGATTTTCTTTAGGAACTTTTTTATCTTTACCGTTTATTGTAACACGTTCCCGTTTGTGTGTTCTAAGGACACCATTGTTATAGTCGTTGAATAATGTGTCCTTTACCATTCCGTAACTCCACTGATAGGCTACCTGCTTATTATAAACAAGCCCTAACGATTCATGACGTTCTTTATCTATCATACTGGGAGTGGGAACACCACGTTCTGAAAGTATTTCAGCCGTTTTTCGTATTCCGTTGCCGTCCAGATAAATTTCCTTTTCCAGATTAAGAATAGCGGCGGCTTCTTCATCAATCAAAATCATCTGTTTATTGAGAGGGTGTCTGGTATAGCCAAATGGTGTCTGGCTGACAAGCGTTCCGCTTTCCTGCTCCATGCGCTTGATTCGCTTTACCTTCCGGCTTGTATTTTTTACATGACGTTCATTATCCCATGTTTTGATACCGATTATATCATCATCAGAGTAAAAAGAATCGTAGTTATCGTCAATCAGGATAACACGTTTTCCCATTTCCTCCATTTCTTCAAGAAAGAGTAGTACCTTTGCATTGTGTCTGCCAATTCGGGATAAGTCTTTAGCAACAATGATGTTAATGGTATCAAGACTAGCCATCATTTTTTGAAAATCGGGCCGGTTGAATGAATAACCGGAAATTCCGTCATCTTCATAAATGTGGCGGATTATCATGTTATTTTCTTCTGCATATTGTTGGATAATCTTTTTTTGGTTTTCAATAGACGAGTAGTTCCGCTTATTATCGTCTCTGGAAAGCCGAACATAGCCATCTATAATTTCAGGGGTATCTGTTAATTTTGAAATCATAATATCGTCCTCCTTATCGTTATACCTATATTGTACTATATAGGGGGAATAACACAATGTTGCGAATGATTAGTGGAAATGGTTCTTCACAACCTCCCGCAAACCTTTCTCCATGTGTTCCGCACCCTCGATAATGGTGACAACAAGATACCCCTGCTTTATCAGATGTTCTTTTTTTTCAGCAATTTCATTACTGTCAGTGTCAGCTTTTTGAAGTAAGTAACAGATTTCTTTTCCTCTTTTTATAACAATCACCTCTATGTATGCTTGCTACATCATATGCGGTTTGAGGCTTATCCTATAGATGAAATTTAAAATGGGCAAAATTAAAACTCCGGGTCAGGTTGTCCCGAAGTTAAAAAGAACTTTCATAATAATGACTGGCCGCTTCTTCAATGGTCTTAAAGTCAAATACGGTGTATAACTCGGCTACAACCTGTTTTATTTCTGGCGGCTTAAATCCGCAGTTCTCCATGGCCCAAATGACGTAGCCACGGCAGGCGTCATTACTCCATGGGTCTGCCGCCATAGCCTGAATTTCCTCAAATGTTCTACCCATTGAAAAACTCCTTCTTGAAAAACAGGGAAGCCGCACCGGAAGATTTGGCCTGTCACAAGACAGTAAGGCCGGGTGGCTCCCCATGATATGATGTTACTTATCAGATTCCCGGACGGGTGTAGGCATGTCCACCCCATAGTATCTCAACTCTCCCCATTCTGATGGCAAGGCGTTCTCATGGCCTGCGACGGCTCACGGCTTGCAAGGCCGCTTCACGCTCGGACGGTGACTAAACGCAAGTAACAAGGTCTTTGTGTTTTATCCGGCAGACCAGCCACGGCCTGCCTGCGGCATGAGCCTTTTCGCTCTCCCCATTCTCTGACAATGGAGGTCATGGCGGGCCTGTCACTGGACACATCAACCCTTCGTATCCGGGTATCTTTTTATTCAGCTTTCAAATTGCAGTCAAGGCGTATTTTTCTTCGGGCCACGTTGGCCCGAGTCTGTTTGCCTCTCATAAACCATTTCAAAAATCGCTTCTCTGTAAAGTCAATCCAAAGAATTTTTTAAATATTTTTCCATGGACTTTAAAGCGCGTTCAATGGAATAGCTTACCGCCATTTTGCTGACACCTTCGGCTTTGGCAATATCTGTCTGGCTCATGCCAAGAATGAAATGGGCATAGACACGTTTCGCCTGTTTGTCCGGCAGACTGGATATGGCGGCATGAAGCTCCTGCATGGAAATCTTGCGCTCATACAGTTCATGGGGAGAGAGGGAAACAAAAAGCGCCTCATGCTCAATGCCGTCATTCCGGTCAAGAGAGTAGTAGGCTTTATGGCGGTATGTACGCAGACGATAGGCCGCCTCTTTTCGGTCAAATTCTTTGAACAGTTCCACCACTTCGTCAGGTACGTCAATGAAATAGTCGTGGGTATAAAACGGGTAATAGTCCCGGAGATTTATAGTAGTCATAATTTCCTCCATTTCGGTGTTGGGTGAATGAGCAACCGAAATAGAGGCGGTGGAGATCGGCACCGGGGCTGTGCTTCGGGCCATGTTGGCCCGAGGTTTGTCCATAAGAACGCAAAAACGCCTGCACAGCAAAAAGCTATACAGGCGCATGAAATTGCATTATCGGTTATGGCATAAAGAATTTCATATAAGCTACCAGACTGTCCCTGCGTAGGATACGGACTTTTTTTAACAGGAAGATTTCTGTCGTAATTTGTCGGCGCTTATTTTGTGTCATGGCGGCTACCTCCATAAGCCGCCATTATTGCCAGAATTAGTCGTCATTCCTCCCCATTGAGGCATAAAGAAACGGCGGCTTTGAAAAATCAAAACCGCCGTTGCGATATACAATATAGGTATGGAAAAGTGCTACCCAGCGACGGTTTTTTTCTTTTCTGCCGCCGGGCAGATGGAATGATAATCAGTTTTTCGTTTTAATCTCGCATTCTTTCAACTAATGATTGTTTGTGGATATATCGGTTCGTAAAAAATGTAATAGCTATCTGTCCCAGAAAGATTGCAACAATTAAAAGAACCGTTGGAATAAATGGGTACTCATATTTGTTTATCATCAATATTTTCGTGTTTTTTATAAAGCGTACCAATATGTAACCTAATCCGTTGCCACATACAAGAGCTAATAATAGTGTACCAAATGTGAAAAACATTCCTTCTCGGTGTATCATTTGCCGGAGCTGTTTGTCTGATAAGCCAATAGCCTGTAAAATTCCCAATTCTTTTTTTCGGACCAAAATGCTTGTGATCATAGTATTAACAAGGCTGATATATCCAATAATACCAATCACAGCCAATAGTCCATAGATAGTAAACTGGATAGAACGAATTACATGTTCAGCTATACCCATTTCTTCATTATATGCTTTGAATGAAAAATGGGAATTATTCTGTTGCAGTGAGTTCAGTTGTGTTTTTATGCTATCAAATTTTTCTGGACGAACAGTAATGTATAATGCTGTTGTAGGATTTACATCAGTAATCAGGCTTTCCAGTATGTCATCAGCAATTAAGAACGTTTCTTCACTACTGTTTGTACTGGCTAATAAAGTACCAGTAAAAGGGATTTTCCTATTACCATCATAGAGTGTTAATTCTATCGTATCCCCAATATGAAATCCATATTCTTCAAATAAAATATCCCAAGTGAAAATAATTCCGTTAGATTGTATAAGTTGGTTATAGTCCAGAGAACCACGTTTTAATGTGCCTTTCAAAGAATCTAAATCACCTTCAGAGATTCCCTTCAACTCAACCCGCTGTTCTTCTAATTTTACATTTTCCGGTTCTGCTAATACAGTATGGTTTTCTTCTATACGTTCCACCCCATTAATAGACATTATTAGATTTTTTAAGCTATCTCCAAAAAAATTTTGTTGTTGGAGGAAATTCAGATTATTTTCCGGGTATTCCTGATCGTTCAACGCATAATTAAGGCTTATTTCAAAGTCACCTTTTGGCATAAGCATTCTTGCATAGTTTTCTGCTTTCAGATTGTTTGCGACATTGGCAGTCACCATAAATAAAATTCCAGAGAAACCAAGTGCCAATAGCGTCACTATGGTTCTGCGTTTGTTTCTCTGTAAATTTGCATAACTTAATTTTGAGATAGAGAGAGTTTTAAAAGATTTTTTCTGCTTTTTCTTCCCCTGCGGCTCTTGATATCGCATGGCTTCAACTGGTGATATTGCCGACGCCATTTTCATTGGTTTTCGGATAGAAACTAATATCGTGAGCAGAACGGCGGCTATGACTGCAAGAACTACAGCAGGATACCAAAATGTATCGACCTCACTTTCGCCTGTAAATATAATCAACGTAAACATGGCCGCTGTTATGAGGTAGCCTAACAGAATCCCTAACGGAATACCAATAATAGAAAGTGTCATGCTTTCTGTTGAAAGTAGCCGCCGTATTTGCTTCTTTGTTGCTCCAAGTGCTTTTAACTTGCCCATCTCCTGAATGTTAGATATGACGGAAACATAATAAATACTGTAAATTACCATGCCGCCAAGGATAATCACCAAAAGTCCAAATCCAACCATTACCTTCTGCGCTTCTATACTGGGATTAGTCATATAAGTAAGGTATTGGTCGTTGTAGGAAACGTCCGCTTTACTCAACCCTACATCCTCAGCTATTTCTATACACATTTCCTCGATTTCATCTTTGGCATACTCTTTTTCATTCATAATGCGGAGATAAGCATTATAGACACGTTTTTCCGGCATAACATTCTGTTCAACGAATTTTTCTGAAATATATGCGCCGTAGACAAGCCGTGTTTCATTTACATTGAGATTAGATATATCTTGCTGTTCCAAGATTCCACTAATCACAAATTCAAAATTTTGTATAGCGCCCCCTTGAATCCGTAAGGGTAGCTGTATCTCTTGCCCAATTTGCGGTGCTACTCCCAATCGCTCAAACAGAGCAGGAGGCCCGGCAATTTCGTTTGCCTCTGATGGCATATTACCTTCTTTTAATTCTGTTTGTTTAATACTTCCTTTTCTTAATACCTCATAATTTAAAAATGCGCTAAGTTTTGAAATTTCTATGGAGGCAATACTTTCCCTTGTCAAAACAGATTCTACATCAGTATGATTTTCCAATTTAAAAATCTGTTCTGGTGTAACTCCTTTCAAAATGACATGGTAATTCCCAGCATTTTGTTCGGTTTCTATCTGCTGATAGCGGATAAAGGTAAAAGCAGAACTGCCGATAGCCATTAGGAGCGTTGTCATTAAAGCAATAGCAATAGCAGTGAGAAAAGATCGTCCCTTATTGTACTTTAAACGGCTGAATGCTAAATGATAAACTGTTTTCATTCTTCCACCACCTTGCCATCTGTAATTATCAGGTTACGTTTTCCCATCTGTGCAATATCTTCATTATGCGTGATTACAATAAGTGTCTGCTCATATTTGAAAGCAGAGGTTTTTAAAAGTGTCATTACTTCATCACTGGTTTTAGAATCGAGGTTTCCTGTCGGCTCGTCTGCTAAAATGATAGCGGGTTTTGTTGCAAGCGCTCTTGCAATAGCAACACGTTGTTGCTGTCCTCCTGATAATGTATTAGGAAGATTGGTGAGTTTATCAGTCAGTCCCAGCATTTCGATAATCTCTTTCAGATAGGGCATATCTGGCTTCTTATCATCAAGACCGATAGGCAGGATTATATTCTCCCAAACATTTAACGAGGGAACCAGATTAAACGCCTGAAAGATAAAACCAATTTTTCGCCTGCGGAATGCAGATAAATCTTCTTCAGACATTTTTGTGATACATTCATTGTCAATCCAGATTTCTCCTGAAGTGGGAGAATCTAAACCTCCAATTAAATGAAGCAGTGTACTTTTGCCGGAACCGGATTTACCTACAATCGTAACAAAGTCTCCCCGTTCAATGCGGATTGAAGTATGATTCACCGCATTAAAAGTATTGATTCCAGTGACATATGTTTTTATAAGGTCTTTTGTTTCAAGAATAATATCCATCTTAATAATTCTCCTTTAATAATATGGTTTGATAGTTTCTGCCTAAATGATAATAAAGCCATTGTTCTGCCTGATAGTTTTTTTGTAGATATTGATAATGACTTAAAATACGAGCCGCAATTATTTTCTCACTGTAACGCTGGGCTGTTCTTCTGGCTCCTATTCTCATTCCTGTAAGAACATTCCGGTTTTTCATAATAAAGACTAAGTTTTTCGCCCATTCTTCTGTCGAATCAGTGGAGAGTATTCCATTTTGTCCATTTTCCACAACATCAGCAACACCGGTTGCGTTTATTGCGATAACAGGCAGATAAGCGGCCATGGCTTCTAATAGTACAATCCCCTGTGTTTCAGATTTTGAAGAAAATAGAAACAAATCACAAGCCTGATGATAGTCTGGAATCATCTGATTGGGTATTTCACCAATAAAAAATACGTTTTTATCAATTCCCAAGTTGGCAGACTGGTTTAGTAAATAGTTCTTATCCTGTCCATCACCTATGACAATTACATTGAAAATATCTCCTGACTGTTTTTTTGCTTTTGCAATACCTTGAAGCATGAAGGAAAGATTTTTTTCTTTTGCCAATCTGGAAACAGTGCAGAAAAGATACTTTTTGCCTTGTAAATAGCGCTGTCGAATCTCTGTAGCCCCAGAGTGGGCTTCAAAACTATTTTCTGGCAAGCCCGTTGGTGCGATATTTACGGGCGTATAAAAGTCATACTGTTTTAGGCGCTTTTGAATAGATTCTGTTGGCGCAAAAACCATATCGCATTTCTTAATAAAATAATTGAGATAGCGTTGTACTATTTGCTCCTGGACAAAGCCGATAATTAATTTTCCAAAGACAGAGCCCTCATTAGCCTTATTTTGCAAATATCCCAGAGGTTTTAAATAATGCAGATATTGCTCATATCTTGTGTGATAAGTAAACACGACCGGAATATGTAATTCCTTTCCCAGACGAGTTGCTACATTTCCAATCATAACAGGGTGATGAACATGAATTAAATCAATAGCCAGTGTTGAAATGATTCCCTTAACATGATGGTACATAAGACTGGGAACAGGAACCGCACCTGCAATTCTTTTTTGTGTTGTCGGAAACCGAAACGTATATTCATCATCTGGAACATTGGATTTATAATCTGGAGCAAAAATATAAACAGTATTTCCTAAAGCCCGTAAACTATCTGCAAGACGCTCAATAGAGATAGGTACTCCACCGACAAACGGTTTATAATTATTTGTCATCATAGCAATCCTCATTCCCTCACCTCCCCGCAATTAAATTCAATATAGGTTCTCCAATTATGTACCCGGCTCCGACAAACACCGTATTCCAAACAGTTACGCCGAAAAACGAAGCAATAGAATACCTTGTAAAATCCATCTTCATAATTCCGGCTGGGATAGAAATTACAGTCCTGATCATCGGAATCAGTTTGCTGAAAAAAATACCATAATAACCTTTGCGCCGGATTAACTCAAATGTGCGGTTTATGGCAGGTTCATGCTTCGGGAATTTATTCAGATACCTTTTTAAGAAGGCATTTCCACCATATGCGCCTAAAAAATATAATATCCAGCTTCCAAGTTCTCCGGCGGCAACAGAAATAGTAATTGCTGACAAGAGGCTAAGTCCTCCTTTTGCGGCATAGACACCAGCCAGCGGCATGATAATCCCGGCTGGAAATCCAGGAAGATTCAAATATTCCAACAGGACAATAACAAAGATTGCCAAACCACCATAGAGTTCAAAATAGTTAGTAATTAACGTTGTATCCATGTTTCACCTCCTTCGTACCCTTCCCTAATTTACTTTATCAAAGAATACTTACAGGAACCTTACAGGATAGCTTACCGTTGTATAACAGAAGGGATACTTCGGGCCAACCTGTCCCGAAGATAGCACAGCTTACTTATGTATAACAAAAGACCGGATTCTCCGGCCTTTTATCAATCAATTTTTAAATTGCAGAATAAAGGTGCTGCCTTTTCCCGGAGCTGATTTAACACTGATTGTTCCTCCCTGACGTTCCAGAATCATACGGGTCAAATACAGACCGACACCACTTCCTTCTATCTTTTTTATGGCTGGCTCGTTGGAACGATAAAAGCGCAGAAAAATTTTATTATACTCGCTTTCTTGTATACCGATACCCTCGTCTGTAATTTCAATGCGGGTATAAAAATGTTGTTTCTGCACGGAAATGTTAATATGGCTGTATTCGGGGCTGTATTTCACTGCATTGTCTAAGACATTGATAATCGCTTCGCTCGTCCAATGCTCATCTAATTGTAAGGAGATATTTTCAATTTCTTGCAAGGCAATTTCAATATTTTTCTTTCTGGCTTTTTCATAAATTCCATTAACCGCAGTTACAAGTAAATCATTTAGAAATACAGGCTGTACGGACAGGGAGATCATGGCAGTCTCCAAACGTGATATGTTCATCAAGCTGGAAATCAACTGCTCCAGCTTTACTAATTGTGTCTGGCTTCTTTGTAAAAATTCGGCTTTCTCATCAGTGTTCCCAGCATCAAGATACATATAAAAACATGTTTTTAACGCCGCCATCGGTGTTTTTAGTTGGTGAGATATATCTGTGACAAGTGCTTTTGTGCTTTCTTTTTCTTGAATGATTTTCGTATTTTTTGTTTTAATTTGGTGTCCTAACTGTTTTAGGCGGTCGCCTACCTGATTTATCATAAAATCAATTCGACCTTTGCGAATCGGTTCCGTACTAAATGCAAAAGAGAAATCTTCTGATAAATACTGTTCTAATATCTGCGATAATTTCAGGTTATAACCGCGGATATTAATATAAATATATAAAAGCAAGGCAAACAGAAACAGGATTGCGGTAATCAGAAAAAAGGCTGTCCAGTTTTTCCATGCAATCAGGTAAGAGGCGTAAAGTGTGTTATCCGATAGTAAATGATTCTCGTCATAGCCATATTGATTCAAAATTTTTTCTCCGGTTTCTTGCCAATGTTTTGTTGGCTTGCGAAGCCCCAAAATAAAATTTTGTTCAAGCTCTGGGTTGTTTTCAAGCACAGCCCCACAGATTTGTTGTACTGTTACCAGTTCTTGCCTGCCTGCCTCTTTTAACATATCATGTTCTATTTTGGGCAGTACAATAATTTCAGCGGCAAAAATAACAAACAAGAAAATCAGAATTAGCTTGAACAAAAGTGAAACCTCTTTTTTGACTATCATTTGGTGTCACACTCCATTTCCCAGACATATCCTAATCCGCGCACATTTTTAATATAAACAGGATTGGAGGGGTCTGTTTCGATTTTTTCCCTAAGCCGCCGGATATTAACAGCAACAGCATTTTCATCTACATAGTCTGAATTAATATCCCATAAGTGTTCAAGTAGTTGGTTGCGGGAAAGAATACGTCGTGGATTTTCAATAAAGACCGTCAATAACTTCCAATCCGTTGGTGTGATGGAGAGGGGAGTATCACCTTTTGTAACACGCTTTTCGTCTAAAAAGAAGGTGAGTTCTCCTGAATGAATTACCGTATCAAGTGACCTAGCGTTACGTTTTAATATGGCGTTGATTTTTGAGATAAGCACACTCATACTGAATGGTTTTGTTATATAATCATCAGCCCCCATTTCGTAGCCGGTTATCATATCCACCTCTGTATCTAAGGCGGTTAGGAATAGAAAAAGTACATCACTTTTTTTGCGGAGAGTGTTGCAGACGTCTAGGCCAGTTCCGTCAGGTAAGCCAATATCGCAAATGACAAGATCAATTTTATTATTGTGAAATATATATAAACCTTCGGTTACAGTGGAGGCAGAGAAAACCGTATAGCCTTCTTTTTTTAATTTTAGGCTAATTCCACGATTGAGATTTTCTTCATCTTCAATAAGTAATATGTTTTGCATAGGCAACTCCTTATGTATATTGTGTTAAACTTTATTACATTAAACCACATACATTATATATGAACATCTTTTTCATGGCAACATTATAATAATATGAAATAAAATACTACTCTGCATAAAATTCTATTACATTCCAATACTATCACCTGAAATGTACAATGACATAGGGTGATAAATTATGTACCAAGACGAGAGAAAGTTTGACTTTCATGGCTTAGGGCTGGCTCTCAAAAAGGCCCGTGAGGAACGGGGCTGGACGCAAGCCTATGTTGCGGAATTAGTTGGAAAAACTGACCGCACAATTATGAATATTGAGAACAAGGGGCAACACCCCAGTTTTAATCTGTTCTTCAAGCTCGTTACCATGTTTGATATTTCCGTAGACCAGTTTTTCTACAAGGAAAATCAGCGGAGCGGGGAAAGTTGCCGTAAGCACATTGATGTTATGCTCAATGCGATGAATGAGAAGGAGCTTGTTGTCATGGAGGCCACAGCCGAAGGGCTGAAAAAAGCAAGGGAAACGGAGGTTCAGGAGTAAGAGCCTCTGTTTTTTTGTGTCATTTTTCGGGGTGTCACTAAATGGCAAGCAATTCCTCCGTGGCCACAGATGGCACGGAGGAGGCTTGTTGGGGCCCGCCCCAAACCCGGAACTTCGGGCCATACTGGCCCGAAGTGGCTGCGTCGCTTTGCTCCTTATTTTCACCGTCTCTATCGCTCCTGTTCTTTCTTTTTATCCTGCCCGGCATAGCCCAGCAGATAATCAATGTTTGCTTTCGCCGTGTTGACTTCCTGCATATCCCGCCGTATTCTCTGATACTCCGCATAGAGCTTCCGTTTCTGCTCCGCCAGCCTCCGTCCTTCTTCTTTTAGTACGTCCATCTTCGGGAGCTTCGCCCCGTCAAGCAGACGCTTCAAGTCAGCCTGTGCCGCCCGGTAAAGCTCAATGTCCGCCTCATGCTCCGCAAGGAATTTCCGGCTGTATTTTGCCGCTTTGTATTTCTCAAAGACAGGCCGTGTGCGGGCATACTGTACCGTGGCCGCTTTCAGTTCCCGGTTGGTATTCATGGCGTTCTCTGTCCGCTTTATCTGGTCAGAGAGGACGTGGAAACAGTCTGTTGTCTCGGCGGCCTTTTTCTCCAATTCCCCGTATTCCGTCAGGCCGTTATCCTGCAAATAGGCGAGTGCGGCGGCCATCTGTTTTAAGTTGAATACTTTAGCCCAGCGCTCATATCCCGGCCCTTTCCCCTCGGCCAGCTTTGCCTGAATATCCACCAGCAGATTGACCTTGCGGGGGCTTTGGCCGGAGCGTTTTCGGCTCCCGTCTATGACAGCCAGTATGTCTTTTAAGTCATACCCTTCCCCCAGCGTGGAGGCCCGCAGACGGGTAAACCGTTCCTGCCCCTGTCCGGCCAGCCGGAAAGACAGGCCGCCGCCTCTGACCTTCTTGATTTCATAACCAGCCTGTTCCATGAGGGAGAGGAAGGCCGCCAGATCGCCGGGGCGCTTTGCCAGTGCCGTGTCGATTGCCAGCCGCAGTTTATCCTGAAAGTTAAGCGGCCTCTCCCTGTTTTGGAGCCATTCGCCGTAGTTCTTATAATCTCCTTTGCTCCGGGGCTTTGGATTCTCCACAATGGACAGCCCATTTTCCAGGCACAACCGGTCGGAGAGCCTGCGCAGGGCGAATGACGAGCCCCAGAAATTACGGAATTTCCGGGTGCAGTCGAGGGTCGTTGAATTGTAATAAATGTGACAGTGAATGTGTTTCTTGTCCGTATGGGTGGTGACGATAAAGGCATGGCGGCCTTTTGTCCAGCGCATAGCCAACTCATACCCGATACGGTTTGCCTCCTTTGGCGTAATCTCCCCGGGGAGGAAGGACTGGCGTATCTGATAGCACAGGATATCGTCCTCCTTTTTCTGCTCCCGGCCTGTGATAGCCTTATAGCTGGCCTTTGCCAAAAGGAACTCGGCGGCCACCGTAGCCAGGTCACACTCGTATGAGGAAACGTATTTTCCGTTCTCCGTCTTTTCAGGATTTTTCCCATAGTCGAGACAGTCACGGATTGCCTCGGCTATGGTTTCTCCCTCATTGGCGTGACGCTTCAAAAGAGTGGTGGTAGCCAGATGAATCCCTCCTTCCCAAACAGAACAGCGGCCCTTGCGAGCCGCCGTCATTGGCCTCGGGCCAGTGTGGCCCGAAGCAGTATCAGCTTACGAGGAACTGGCGGAGGGAACTGCCCAGCCCGTCCACCGCCTCAATCAGAAGTCCGGCAACCGCCTGCAATCCATAAGGGGAAAGCAGGAAGGCCAGAAACAGGAAGATGAACCCGCCGTGCGGAGTGGGTGTAAAGAAAAGCCCGATACCCAAAAGTGCTGTTATGACAGAAGCCACTGTCAGGAGATACGAACAGATATCAAACAGGAACATCAACATGGCCGCAAGGATTGTCAGCGCCAGCATGACGGGAACGGCAAACAGCTTTAGCAGTAATCTCATTTATAACGCCTTTTATTCTTTCTACCTATATTTTACCATGGCGGCCCCGGGACAGGAATGTTGCGAATGATTAGCGAATCCTGTCCCGGGACTTCGGGCCAGTGTGGCCCGAAGAATAGAAAAGAGAGAGCATAAGTAGCTCTCCCTAAAAATCCGTTTATTTCTGTGTATATTTCCTTTGACGTAAATTAAATGCAGGCATAGTACCTTCCAAAACATCAACGACATGACCTTTTACTATTGAATTTTCTATAGCACCAGCTTCATAGGTAATTGTATGTGTATTTTTATCCATATGGCAATATACAATTTGCTCTGCATCGCATGCTATTGCTATATTTGGATTGTGAGAAACTATAATAACTTGTCGTTTTTTCTTAGCTTCACATATACAAGGAACTAATTTACTATAAACAGACTGGTTATCTAAGTTATCCTCTGGCTGGTCAATTATTATTGGAATATTATTTTGACTTAATGCCAGATAAAAGACAAGTAAGACAATGCCCCTTTCGCCAGGAGATAATTCCTCCAAATCTCTTTCTCCCATTTTTAATTTAAAGGAAACTCCGATATAATCCAAGCAACATAACAAATTATATAATGCTTTTTTATCAGGAACTTTTTTTGTTGAATTATCTAAATCTTCATCCACTACAACCAGAACATCGTGAATAAAATCTATAACACTATCCACGTTATCAAATTCAGTCCTTCTAAGCAACTGATTCATTTTATTATATGCTTCACTTTTTCCTTTAAAAAGGCCGGCATATTTTTGATTTATTAAGGATAAAGCGGTTTCAGCAAAATCACTTTGCTCCAGTTGAATTTCTGCGGCAAATTCTATGCTTTCTTCTAATTCTCCTAACAGCTTTTTAATTTCAATTTCTACTGGCGCATATATTTCGTGATACACTGAAACAAGATTACTTTTTTGTAGATATAATTCTCTGATTTTTTCATCTCGTCTACTTTTTGTGCCTTCATAAATTGTATCTAACTCGTTTTCAATATAGTCGGCTTCATTTTGAAAATATGTTAATGTATCTTCTGTAGTTTTGGTGCCAATAATTAATTTGCGCTGTTTTTCCCACTCATCAAGATCAGATAAATATTTTTGATATTGCTTTTCTTCGCTATCCGTTGTGGATATAAGCGAACTTTTCTTTTCTTTTTCTTTTTCGAGTTTATCTAAAAGACCATCTTCTGTATCAGAACCATTAAGTGATTTTTGAAATACAATCTTATCATTACTTAATTTAAGAATATACTGTTGTATAGTTTCCTTAGGCGTAACCAACGTAATGCCGCTTTCGTCAACATCTAATGAATACTTTTTTATAAAATCTTTCAATAATAACTCTGTTTCTTTTACATTAGATTCTAATAAATCCAGTTTGGCAATAAGTTGGTTTGCTTCATCTATTACAATGTTTATTTGCGTTAAATTATTACGATACTCTTCAATTTTTGTTTCTAAACTCTCAATAGAACTATTTAAAGTTTTTAATTTATCTTGATAATCTGATTTACCTTCCTTAGGTTCGGGCTTTTTTATTTCTTGTGGTTTAGTATTCTCATGTCGTTCTAAAGTATCTTTTAATTTTTTTAGGCTGTCACTTATATGTATCCTATATTGGGTAGTTTTCTTCTCTTCAAGTTTAATCAAGGTATCATTGATATCATTAATTTCAATGTTTAATTTTTGCATGGACAAAGAAATAGCTTTTGACTTATTAAAAACTAATTCTTCTAAATTGGTTGCTGTGCCACGCTCAGTACGGTCTACGTAAGAAAAAATCACTCGATCAATTTCTCGTTGGAATTCATTACCTATATCATTACAGACTTCCTCAATATATTTTTGAGGGAGATATTGGGCATCTTCAATGGTTGTATTGTAGTTACTTTCTGATAAAGATATAGATTCAACGTGAGAATCTCCCCACTGTATAGTAGCAATGTAATCTTCTGCAAAATTCTTCGGTGGTTTACGAAAACGGGTTTCATTTAAAAACGAAGCATTTTCCATAGTATTACATTTACATAAATGGCCAATTATATCTGATAATGCACTTTTACCACTTCCCTTGTTTCCGATTATTGCTACAAGACCTGAATTTAGTGGCAATTCAAAATCAAACCAATCTATATCTACATTTTTAGGATTCTCATTTTTATGGACAGAAATTCGTTGTATATTAGACTTTCCATTTTTGTTCGCTCTATCTAATGCTGGTGGAATACTACCAATATAAACGCGTTCCGTAGGTTGATAGCGGCATTGCTTTAAACCTTCAAATGTAAGATTAGCTTTAATCCATAAGTTCTCTTTAGATGTATATTTTCTCGGGTCATGGCAATCCGAGCACATAATTAAAGGTTTTTCTTCTACTTCCTTAAATACCCATTTATAATAATCATTAATATCTGTTTTCTTACCGATTTCAAAGAAATCAATATTTTCTGCAATATCTGCCTTTATTGCCTCTTTTACTGGAAGAGCATTAGAAATTTCCTTGTCAATACCATTTGTCTTTTTTCCCGCATGAATTGTAATAAGTCCGTCATGTGATTTCGCAAAACTTACTATATCTTCAAATGTCCAATAGATTGTTTCTGGTGAACTATTTGATTTTGCATTAGTCCTTAACATAATTGCTTCAAAATCCATTGATAATGTTGATAAATCTATTTCATTAGAGAACACAATTATTAGGTGAAGATTGTCTGCGCCCTTATCTGTTCTTAGTTCTACTCCTGGAAAAAATACGATATCGGGAGCCAAAGACCTTAAATGGGAAATTCTATCAGCATCAATTTTAAAGTGATCTGTAATAGCTACAGCACTAATATTGTTATCATGCAATGTAGCACAAAGTAATTCATCAGCATCATCTCCCCGATAAGGACTATCATATGATGAAGCTGTATGAATATGTAAATCCCACTTATGCCATTCCGAGCCTCTTAAATTATTCACTTTTGTATCCTCCTGCATACGATATTTATACAAACAATCTCTGATAATTTGGTTCTCAATTTTAACGAACACGATTCTACATAATATTTGTATTTTATCATATATACGTGATTTTGACTATATCTTCGGGACATATTGGCCCGAAGCTCAAAAAAAGAAAGGGCGGCAGGCCATAACTGTCAGTCCATGGCCGCCGCCCCGTCTGTTACTTTGCCACCAGCTCGGAAAGCTCTTTCAGCACATCGGAAACCTGCCCCCACAGCGTTTCATAATCACGCTGGAGCCCTGCGATTTCCTCCGGGTATACGCCGTACATGTTGGCATGGACGGCCACCTGATTGAGATTGTTGGCGCACCGCCGCTGAAGGGAAACCAGCTCCTTTACGGGGGAGAGGTCAACATGGAGGATATAGCCGTTTAAGGCCATCTTGCGCACATAGGCCCCGGCGTTGGTGATACCGGCCTCGTCCATGCGTTCTCTTATTCTTGCCAGTTCCTCTGCCGTCACCATCACATGAAGGTGGATATCGCGCCTGCGGCCTTTCATCTGTCCTCACGTTCCCGGCTCCGTTTGCGGGAGGGTGGCTCCTTTACTTTATCCAGCGGCTTTCTGTCCGGTTCCGGGGGAGCCGGAGGGAGCGGCGTATTATTGGGAATCCCGTCAATCATGTTGCAGTTCTGCTCTGTGGAAAGCTCTGCATTTTTTAAATAATTGTCTTTTTCGTGCATGGTTCGTCCTCCTATCTGTCCTCGTGGGAGTGGCCGCCCTTTTTCGCGGGCGGTTCCCTGTTTTCCTTTTCCTGATTCGTCTCTTTGCGGAGCTGGGCGGTGATTGACCGTTTTTCTTTCCGCTCTGCCTCCAATTCCTCCATGGCCTCAATCCGTTCGGAAAGCTGTTCTGGGGAAAGGGGCTGTTTCAGGATATACGTCCCAAAATCCGGATGGAACCATGTCAACCGCCGCTTATCACCGAAATGGCGGCTGTCCTCCCATTTGCCAAGCGCCTGCGTCTGCTCCTCCATTTTCCTTCTTACGTCAGGATTCAGGCGGGAGGGTTTGAGCTCATAATCAGCCACCAGCTTTTCCGGCAGCGGCTTAGTATAAATCAGTTCTCCCCACGTCCGTATGGAATTGCCTTCCACCATCGTCCGGTTATCGTAAGGGGCAATCTCCAACAGCCCCAGCTCCTTTGATTTTGGGAAGGCATTCGCGTCAAGGGGATAGCGGGTGTAATACCGGTAATAATCCGTTCCCCTCGGCCTTTTGCCCTCCGGCAGTTGCGGAACCTTGTAAACATAGTCGTAGGCGAACAGGAACCTCTCAAATTCTTTTTCCGGCGGCAGGATACCACGGCAGGCTGTATAGCCATAATAATTGCGTTCCCCTTCCGGCATAACCGTGAAATGCCAGATTACAAAGGGGGACTGCGCCTCCGGGTTATGGGCCAGCGCGAAGCCCCGGCCATTCTCAAAGACGGCCTCCTTCTGGATTTGATACCCTTTTAAATCTTCCATGCAGATTCTCCTTTCCGACCTCGGGCCAGCATGGCCCGAAGTCTGATGATGTTACGAAATAAACAGCAAAACCGGGGACAGAGGTATCAGATTATCACGGCCCCGGTTCTGCCTCTTAGAAATCCTGCAAAATCAGGCTTTCCCGGAGGGCAAAACGTAACAGGGGCCCTCCGTTTTCCTTCTCATTTTCCGCATACGTTCCCGGCTCTTTTTGCGGTTCCCCTCGGCCTTGCAGGCTTCGGAGCAGTAGGCTTGCCGCCCCATTGGCAAAAAGAGCCTGCCGCAGACCGTGCAGGGTCGGAGCCCGGGGGCGGGCCCTTTCTCCAATAAGGTGGTTTCCAATGCCGGATTGAGGGGCAGGACGGAGCGACGGAAGTAGCGGCAGTAAGCGCCTGTCCACCATTTATTCAGCATATAGCAGGGGCAGTCCAGCGGGAGGCACAGGCCGGTTTCGCTGTCATAGTTGGCGCACATGCCCGTGACAAGCCCCCGGATTTTCTTCCTCTCGTCACGGGTCAGCTCCCGGGCCATCAGGACTTCGGGCCACGTTGGCCCGAAGCCTGCGGCTCCACAAGCAGGGCGCGGAACTTCTTCCGGCAGCGTCCTTTCTGGTTTTTGCACTCTTTAGCATAACGGCACCCGGCGCAGGGACCGGAACTGCCCCTGCCCGGACGGGGAACCTCCTTCATCATCTGTTCAAAAGGGCTGTCTGTGAAATTCATTTCCTGTCCTCCTTGTCCTCCCCGCCTGCTTCCGGTTCTTCTTCGTTCCACGGCGGGGTATCATCTTCTTCGGATTCTTCCGGTTCCTCGGCTTCTTCCTCATACTCGCAATAATCGTCCTCCAAGTCCGGGGCCTGATGTTTGGGCTTATAGATTTTGAAGTAATATCCGGCCCCGCCGCCAATCAGGACTACCGCCGCAACCAGAAGGAGGGAGAACAGGCCGTTGTCTGCCTTATCCTCTTTGGGCGCTGGCTCCGGCTGTTCTGGTTCCTCCGTGGGCGTTTCCGTTTCCGGTTCCGTTTTCGGTGCGGGTGTGGTTTCCGGCTCCACAGCCGTTCCTTCACCGTCTTTTTCCGCAAGGGGAAGGAGGTCTGTTTCCGTGACGGCGTTCAGGAAATAGACATTTTCGCTGGACTTCTGGTTATCAATCACCAGAAAGAAGATATTCTCGTCCGGGGTGGTGATGGTGTAAAATTCCTTCCCGTCCTTGTCGGTGGCCTTATCCACCACGGTTCCGGTTCCGTCCGGGGTGAAGGGATTGGGCTCCGCCGGTTCCTCCGGGGTCACGGTTTCAACTGGGATAGTTTCAGCCGATGTGGTTTCGGCCTGCGGTTCACTGCTCTGGGCGTAGGCGGGGATTGTAAAATAAGTACCGCACAGCAGGCAGGCGGCCAGCGCCGACAATCGGTGAAGGTTAGGCTTCTTCATGGGCTTCGTCCTCCTTTTCTTTTCCGTCAGCGGACTTCGGGCCAGTCTGGCCCGAAGCGGCAGGGGTGTCCTTCGGGTTGTTTAGGAAAGCCAGGAGCTCGGCAGGGGTCAGCTTCATGGAGCGCACCGCCTGCACGATCTGGCTGTTTTCCTCCTCCTGTTTCTGTTTTTCCAGTTCCCGGACTTTGGCCTGGCACTCGGCGGCCTTCTCCCGGGCTTTCTCCAAATCCTTCTCGATTTTTTCAAGTCTGTTCATGCGAATCTCCTTTCTGTTTATGACGGTCAATTTCCTGATAAACGGCCAAATGCGTAGAAATGCTGCGTCCAGTAGGACGTGCTGATACTGGCGTATTGAATTGGGTAGAGTAGGAAAGCGCCGCCTTACCGCCTTTCGGCGGCAGGTTTGCGCAGTCCTCTCTCAGAACCGGGCATGCACCTCTCAATGCACCCGGCTCGCCGTTGTATTGCTCCATTACAATCAAACTCAAAATCCATGATGAATCATCTGATGGCAATCATGACAAACCACCAGAGCCTTCCTTTTCTTTGCTATCATCACCACTTCCCAAGGCTCTTTTCCCCTCAGGTTCTTCACCTTGTTTACATGGTGTACTTCATATTTCCTATCGTTCCCCTCGTGACCGCACAGCTCACAGCGGCAGGCTTTCAGCCTGCTGTCGATTGTTGTTTTGCTTGTAGCGATTATTTTTACGATTTTGGGCTCAACATCTTCGCATTTCTTCCCGTCAATCTCATTGAATTTTGTCAGGTAGCGAATCTTCTTACCTTTCTTCGTCTCGTAGGGGATACCCCAACGCTTGGCACCGGTGCGATACTTGTTATATATTTTCGACAGCTTGCATCTGTGTTTCCACGCTAAGGTTTTCAAGCAACTGTATTCCATCAGGTAGCTGAAGTAGTTCAAACTGCGGTAATTACTCGCAAGGAAGTAGTAATTGCATAATCCGCGGAGCTCCGCATCATACGTTATTACAATCTCCAAGTCCGTATTTCTGGTCAGAGCCACTCTTGCCACAGGTTCAAGTTTTCCATTGTCTTCCCTCTGACGAACAACGCCATGTGAGAAAAGATACTTCTCAATCTTGTCCTTTAATGGAATCAGCAGTTCAACGGTATTGTTCAAGGTTCTTTGCTTGCAGTTCTTCCACGGTTTAACCGTTTGGTCACGGCGTACACGCACATCATATCCAAGAAAGCGTGCAGATTCATTGCTGTGGGTGATAAGCGTCTTTTCCTGGCTGAGTTCCATTCTCAGCGTTCCTCGGATAAACTCCGTTAGTTGTGCTTTTATCCACTCACAATCCTCTTTGCTGCCGTTTACTGCAATCAGAAAATCATCAGCATACCGCACATACTTTAGCTTTTTGTCATTGCAGAGTTTTGCCGGGGTTTTACGTAATTCCTTCCCCAACTCCTCATACTGTGCAATCAGCTGATTCCGCTCCTCGCCCGCCTGACGGCGATTGATTTTTGCCCGGGTATTGGCTCTCTTTTGTTGAAGAGCCTTGTATTCCGGGGTAAGCGTGTACGGTGTTTTTACGTCAAAGGATTCCTTAAGCGTTTCCACAAACTTGTCCAACTCATTCAGATAGATATTGGCAAGGATAGGCGAAATGATACCGCCCTGCGGACAACCGCTATAGGTTCCGTAATACTTCCAGTCCTCCATATATCCGGCCTTGAGAAAGACACGAATCAGATTCAGGAAGCGTACATCCTTGATTTTTCTGCCGATAATCTCCAACAACACCGTATGGTCAATGTTGTCAAAGCAGCCCTTGATATCGCCCTCGACAAACCACTTGGCACCGACAAACTCGTGCTTCAGCTGTGACAGTGCTGTATGACAGCTCCGTCCGGGGCGAAAACCGTGTGAGAAATCCGAGAAGATTGGCTCATACACCGCTTGCAAAATCATGCGGATAACATCCTGAATCAGCTTATCCGAAAAGGTGGGTAATCCTAATGGACGCATCTTTCCGTTGGCTTTCTTGATGTAAGTTCGCCTGACCGGGTTCGGTGTATAGGTGCCGTTCTTCAAAGATTCTATGATTCGGGTTACATAGTCTTCATTGAAGCCGTCCGCTGTGTCTTCGTTGACTCCCTTAGTTGCCGCGCCGTTATTGGCGTAAAGGTTCTGATACGCAACATAGTAGATGTCAGGGCGAAGCGTATATCGAAACAGCTTCGTGAATACTTCGTCATGATTTTTAACTGAGTTCTCCTGTAACTTGGTTAAAATCTCAATTGTTGGTTTCATTGAGGCTTTCCTCCCTAATCAATGTCGATTTTAATTCGCTCAAACTGTCCTCCTTCGCCATGTGAACGGCTTTCCCGTTCTCGGACTACTACGAGGACTCCGTTGCCATGTCAGATTTTCAGTGTCATTCCTCTTGGCAAAGCCTTGAGGTTTATCCCGTTTTTTGACGGATTACACATAGCCCAAACGGGCATTCTGATTTAGGCAATCCCCAGTTTGCGGAAGTAGTAGGCTGTGTGAATTCTCGGATGTGCTTTCGTTTCTTTAAGACCGGTTCTCCGGCTTGCCGTGCATCGTTTTGATAACCTGCCGAATGGAGACCCTATCCGGCATTCGATAACGTGTTAGGGGGCAACCCTCCCTTTCACCGTCTGCACCATAGGTTTCAGGTAAATTTCCTATGCCTACACTGAACAGAGGCTCGAAACTCGCATTCAACAAATCCAGTTTCATCCTTATATTCACTTACTCTTGCGGTTCAGTCGCATCCGATTACCTTTAGATGATTTACCGCTTTCCTGTCGTGCTCTGTTCCCGTTACACCTTTCGGCTCATCGGTAAGACAGGTGAGTTCTCGGGTTATCTTCCGAGGTAGTGCCTTGTTTCATCCCTCCTTTCTCTACTTCTACTTCCGCCCTGCTGGGCGCACGTTCCCACAGTGGATCATCATATTGTTGCCTACATAGTAGAGTAGGAAAGCACCGCCTTTCCTTATTTCTAAGGTAGGTTTGTGCAGTCCTCTCCCCGAACCGTGCTTGCATTTCTCAATGCACACGGCTCTCCATCTTTGCTCCGTTACAGGTTATTTCTTTTCGCCATGATGTATAGCCATGTGACACTTGTGGCATACCACGATTGTTTTCCGTCTTTTGGCTATCATTATCTTTTCCCATTCTGATTTCCCTTTAAGGTTTTTAACCTTGTTTACATGATGAATTTCGTATCTGTCATTTTCCGTACACCCACATACTTCACATATCTTCGCCTTTAATCGGCTTTCTAATGTTGTTACGTCATGGGAATAATTTTTAGCTGTTTGTGGAACAATATCAGTAAACTTCTTTCCTTTGCAGTCAGCATAATTCGCAAAATACATTTTCTTTATTCCTGTTTTAGTTTCATAAGGAATAGCCCATTTGCCTGTACCGTCTTTATACATAGCTCTAATTTTAGAAACTTTAGAACGGTGCTTTCCTGCAAGTGTTTTCAAACAACTATATTCCATAAGATAATTGAAATAGATTAGCTTGTTAAAATTGCTTGCCAATCCATAATAATTACAGATACCTCTTAATTCTGCATTATAAATAGTCACTATTTCCAAATCTGTCCTATTAAGCAGTTGTGGTCGGTGTATAGGTTCTAATTTCCCATTGTCTGACCTCTGCTTTACAATTCCATTTGAAAATAAAAATTTCTCTATCTTGTCTTTGAATGGAATACTCAATTCCACCTTGTTATTCATAGAACGGGTTTTGAATTTTCCTTTTGGTTTAATCTGCTGGTCACGGCGTACTCTGACATCATATCCAAGAAAACGAGCAGGAGTATTACTGTGTGTAATCAGAGTTTTTTCTTGACTAAGTTCCATTTTTAATGTGGTACTTATAAATTCTGTAAGTTCTTGCTTAATCTTCTCACAATCCTGTCGATTGCCATTCACAGCTATTAGGAAATCATCAGCGTAACGCACATATTTTATTTTCTTGTCGTCACATTGTTTCGCTGGTAGTTTGAGCATTTGAGCCGTTGCAGTTTTATATTCTTCAATCAGCTTTTCTCTTTCTATACCGTTGCTATTTTTAATTTTGTTGTGTAATCTTTGGCGTAGTCCTACCAGTTTTGTATATTCTGGTGTATAACGTGCCTTTGTTGCCACATCAAACTCTTTCTTTATTTTCATTACGTGACGGTCTAATTCATTAAGGTAGATATTCGCAAGAATAGGCGAAATGATACCACCTTGAGGGCAACCGCTATATGTTTCGTGGTATTTCCAATCTTCCATATAACCTGCCTTTAAGAATGAACGAATGAGTTTCAGAAAACGTGCGTCTTTAATTTTCTGATTGATAATTTCCACAAGTACCGCATGATTGATGTTATCAAAACACCCTTTTATGTCGCCCTCTATAAACCAGCGTGCTCCTGTAAATTCTTTTTTTATTTGAGCAAGAGCAGTATGACAACTTCTTGCTGGTCGGAAACCGTGAGAGTAGTCTGAAAAAATAGGCTCATAGATTGCTTCTAATATCATGCGTATTGCTTCCTGTATCAGCTTATCAGTAAAGACAGGCAGTCCTAAGGGACGCATTTTGCCATTTGATTTTTTGATGTATGTACGTCTTACTGGTTTTGGTTGATACATTTCATTTTTTAAGGCATCAATGATATTTTCAATATATATTTCGCTAAAACCGTCCGCTGTGTCGTCTGTTACACCCTTTGTTCCTGCTCCTTTGTTGGAGTAGAGGTGTTGGTATGCAACATAGTATATATCTGGACGGAGTAAATACCGATAGAGCCTTGTAAATACTTCATCATGGTTCTTTTTTGAATTTTCCTGTAATTTGGTTAAAATCTCCATTGTTGGTTTCATTTGAGGTTTTCCTCCCTAATCAATTTCTAATTTTAATTCGCTAAGACTGCTTTCCTTCGCCATGTGAACGGTTTTCCCGTATCCGATTTTACGGCTTTCCCTGTCTTTTCAGGGTTCTCAGACTACTATGAAAGCTCCGTTACCTTGCCAGATTTTCAGCGTCATCTCACTTAGCATAGCCTTGTGATTTATCACTGCAAGAGCATTACGCATAGCCATTGTTGGCATTCTGGTTTAGGTAATCTCCAGTTGACGAAAGTAGTAGGCTAGTGTGAATTGTCGGATATGCTTTCGTTCCGTTACTACTGGTTCTCCAGCGTACCGTATGAGTTAATTGATAACCCACTGAAAGGCATTTATTTTCAGCGTTACTCATACCACAGGTTTCAGACAAGTTTCCTGTGTCCACACGTAACAGAGGTTTGGAACTCACATTCAACAAATCTAGTTTTATCCTCATATTCACTTAACCTTGCAGTTCAGTCGTGCTCTATTGTCTTTGAACAACTTTCTGCTTTCCTGCCGTGCTATTTTCCCGTACAGTTTTCGCCTTTCGGTTAGGCAGGTGGTTTCCCGTGTTATCTTACGGAGTAGTGCCTTTTTTTTGTCCCCCTTTCTTTAATCTACTTCTAACTTTCGTCCCTCTGGACGCACAATTCCTACGTGGGAGACTGGCACGCCGCTGTCATAGGTGCCAGTAAAAAAGATGATATCGCCGGGCTTTGCGTCAGCGGGGGAGACACGGGCGCACTGGTTGTAAATGCCCTGCGCCGTGGTGCGGGGCAGGTTATGGACGCCGCTGTTGGAAAATACCCAGCAGACGAAGCCGGAGCAGTCAAAGGAGGTGGACGGGCTGGAACCGCCCCATACATAGGGATAGCCCAAGTATTTCTCCGCCTCCCCAATCAGGGCCGCGAAGGACGGGTCGGACAGGGCCTCCCCGGGTATCTGGTAGCCGGGGTCCGTCCCTGTGCCGCCTCCCGTGTAAATGCCTTCCCACAGGTGGGGCTTGTTGCCCTTTAATTCCTGCATGACGGAATAAATCTCCTTCTGCTCCATGGTAAGCCGGGTATTCACCACGGCGGGGAGAGTGCGGTTTTTTAAGGTCACATGGAGGATATAGTATTCATAAGGGACTTCCTCGCTCGTCTCGTTGCCGTCCGCGTCTGTGCTGGTTTCTGTGCGGTAGCGGATTTCCACTTCCTCGGTCAGCGTCAGCTCGTACTGTGCTTCAAAGACCTCCCCAAGTTCGCCCTGTATCCCTGACCGGGTATAGCTGTGGTATTTGGCCGACAGGTAGGAGGCAAGCTCATAGGGGTTGTGGCCGATTTCATCTACGTTGTAGCGGTATTCGTCATAGCCGCTGTGGGTGTGCTCGATATTGGCAATCTTCTGTTTCAGGTCATTTTCCAGAGCGGTATAGTCCTCGTCCGTCCCTAAAAGGTCGCTGTCAGCGGAGGCGTAGGAGGTGCCGGATATGGCGTTTGCAAGGCCGCTCCCCAGCATGGGGATAAGGGAGGAAAACGCTGACAGGATATAAAACAGCAGGAACAGTACCACGATAATCAGGATAAATACCGGGTGGCGGGCCGCCGCCTGAACCGCCCGTTTCGTAATGGTTCCGGCTGTGGCGGCTGTTTTCTTCGCCGCCCGTGCCCCCTGCTTTGCGGCCTGTCTTGCCTGTCTGGCATACTGGCGTTTCAGTTTCCATTTCTGTGCCATGCGGGAGAGCGGGTTGCTGGCAAGCTCCGGGTGTTCCTTTGCCATCTTCTGAAAATCCAGATTGGCCCGTGCCGCCAGCTCCTTTCGTTCCCATTTCGCCACCCGGCGGGCCGGGTGCTCACGGTAGCGGCGTCTGGCAAACCGGGCGAGCTTACGGGTTCCTGCCTCTGCCACAAGCTCGGATTTATGGGCTCCTTCCACGCCTACGTTCTCATGCTCAATCTCGTGTATTTTGTTGTGGGTGTAAAACCATACCTCCGCCCGCACACCCCGGACAGCCTTCTTTGCCAGTCCCGGCTGTTTGGGCGGCTTCTGTGAGGCCAGCTTTTCCCGGGCCGATTCCAGTTTCCGCCCGGCCTTATCCGCTTTTTCCTGTGCCTTCTCCGTCTTGTCCGGTTTCCTGCCGTCAGAGCGTTCCTTGCCGTCAGCCCGTTTCTCCCCATCGGCATATTTCTCACCATCAGTACGTTTCTTACCGGCCCGGTCAGGCCCGGCCTCTTTGTCATGGGGTTCCTGCCCTCCGTCTCCGTCCGCATTTTCCTCCCGCCGCATATGGTCGGAGGGGCGGGCCCGCTCCGTATCCTGCCGGAACTTCCCGGAGGGCTTCGGGCCATGCTGGCCCGAGGTGGCCCCGTCCTGCGGCGGCGTGTCCCCTTCCTCAAAACGCAGGCGGCCGGAAGGGGCGGAATCCGGCGGCGGGCTGGTTTCCTGCTTCGGGCCATGTTGGCCCGAGGTGAAGGTATCCGGCGGCGGCTGTTTTGGCCTGACTTTCTTTGGTTCCTTTCCCATAGGTCATTCCTCCTTTCCCGGAACAAAAAAAGCCAGCTCAACATTTCTGTGTGTTGAATTGGCATACATCACGGTTAAATAACGGCGGCGGGATTGGGGCGTATACGCCCGGGGCGGTTCGCATGGTGAATTTCAAATCCTTATCCTTCGGGTTTGGGAGCCCCCGGTACTCCGGGTAGGCGTTCAGGATTTTTTTTGCCTGCCTGTTCAGCGGGTAGAGATAACGGAACATGAGGCCGTTGATTTTTTCAATCCCCTTGTATTCACAGTAGCCATGGGTCAACCAGAACCGTCTTTCCACCCCGTCAAGGGCGGCGTTTTCTTCCAGTAAGAGCCTTGCGCTCCGTGGGTGGATTTTCTCCCCGGTGGCCGTACAGCGGTAGACGCTGGTGGGAAAGCTCCCGATGTACCGGAAGTTCGCGGCCTGATACACATAGCCGCATTTCCCCATAATGCCGTCCGCCAGCGTGTAGAGGAACAGGCAGTCTGTATTATTTTTCAGCCATTTTACAAGCTGGGAGAGCACCCGGCTCCCAAAACACTGGTTCCCGTTCATTTCAGGGAGAAAACACATCTTCCCGATTTCCAGATAGTCGCCGGATTGGAGCCTGTGGCGGGGGAACATCTTCCGTATGCTTTGGAGCGGCTGGGTTCCCCAGCCCAGCGCCACCACGCCCGCAAGTCGGTTTCCAGTGTAAAAGCCCAGATAGTGCTTATTCAGCCGGGGCATGATTTTGGAATAATGGTAGCGGCGGATAAAGCCGATGGCCTGCTCTTTGGGGATTTCCCGTACCGTGAGCTTCGGGCCACGTTGGCCCGAAGTGGTGTCATTCCTGTTTTGGCTCATTCTTCTTATCCTCCGGGCGGGTTGTCATGATTGCATAGAGCTCCGTATTCTGCGGGAAGTGGTCTACGAAGGGGATTGTGACGTTCCCGAAAAACAAAAGGCCCTCACCGGAATTGGTGTGGGTCACATAGGAAAGCTGGTGCGGGCTGATACCGAGCTGTTTTGCGATGATCTGCCGGTCGCCCTGTGCCTGTGCAAGCAGGACGAGGAAATCCGAGTTCTCAAAAATATTCTCAATTTCCGGGCTTGCCAGAAAATCGTAGGGTAGGGTAAAGGCGTCTTGCCGCCGTTGGCGGCAGGTTTCCTACACCC
>OLQF01000089.1_pt1 | contig 79147 bp, 70 predicted proteins | sample 1643171 | NCBI WGS metagenome assembly OLQF01 (sample SAMEA3136702, study PRJEB25190) | human gut metagenome | reverse complement strand
GTGGTGTGAGAGGTCGAAAATTTCTCTAATCAGAGAAATTTTCTCCTACTCGATTGCAGTGCCCAGGACAGTGCTTATTTTTCATAAAAGCTTCTGAAACAGTGCAAACCTGTCCAGCCCGTACTTCCCATACCCCAAATCCACAGTATTAATATACTGGAAACCGCATTTCTGGTACAGACGGATTGCCGGCTCATTTTTTTCATAAACATCCAGGCGCACGGCCTTCATGCCATTTTCCCGCCCATAATCGACGATGAAATCCACCAGCTGCCTTCCCACGCCCTTTCCGGAATAATCCGGGTGCACCGCCAGCGTATAGACAACGATAATATTGTCATAATCGGAAGGAAAATGTCAGTCCGCCTTTTCATAACCATTTTCCGGCACCTGGCGCAGGATGAAAGAACCGATAATACGGCCGTTTTCCCTGGCGGCATAGGCAGTATCCTCCAGTACGGCGTTTTCGGCCGTATCCCTGGCCGGATAAATCCCACGCTTCCATTCGGGATAGTTGATATGGGATGCAAGGTAATCATTTACTTCATCATAAAACCGGGAAAGCGCATCAATATCGCTTTCTTGGGCTTTTTCAATTATTATATTCATCATATATGTTATCCTTTGTAATACTGGGCAGCCGTCCGGTAAGGCTGGCCGTTAATGAGTTCTGCCCGTTCTCCCTCCGGCATAGCGTAAAAAGCATCAATGGTATAAGACCGTTCCCCGGGTAACGGCATAAAGTCATTTCCTTTCATGATAGAAGGATATTCGGTTTGAGAATATCCATAGTATGGGTGAGTAGTGAAGAACTATTCCTGGGATGCTCTGTTGTCACGTTCCATTCGTTCATCAATGGCTTTTTTTATATAACCATTGACGGTTTCTCCTTTGGACTCAGCGGCAGCAGAGATTTCTTCATATTTTTCTTTTTGAACATCAAGAGGAATGCGTTTTAATTTTGTTTTTTGGTATTCATATAGATATTCTTTTCGTTGTTCAGATAAAGGCATGTTCTCACCAGCTTTCTGTCAGGGAGGCTTTTTTGTAAGGAACTTTTCTGCCTTACGATATTATCATAGCATATATTTAATGCTATGTACATAACTTTGCGGGTAATGTCAATTGAAAGTTGTATAAAACTTGATGAATACTGGATTTTCTGCCTCCAATCTTTATCAAACCGGAATAAACCGAGATAAAATATCATAAACTAAGACGAACTGTCAAATGTACTTTATTCCCAGTATTTATGCGGCTTTGCAGGCTCGGGCCGGCAAAAGATAAACATTGACGAACCAGCCCTAATTGTATATACTTAAGTACATTTTTTCTCTGGGAATGCCGTGTTTATGCGGGTTTGCAGGTACAGTGTGGATGCTGTACCCCAATTTATACCCCAATCGTGAGTTTTATAATAAAAGGGCAGAAAAAAGCCAGGTAGCGGATACCTGGCTATAATTTTATTTATTTCCTAAATATTGCTTAAATCTTTTGACTATTTCTTCTGAGGGTGAAATTGAATATTCATGAACAAATTCATCTCGTTTAATAACGGATTCTTCAGTCCACACTCTAAATTGTTCAGAACTCCATCTTTTACTTGATACTTTTGCATAATTTCTTTTATATGCCTTTTGGTATTCAGTTAAGATAGGATTGGTTCTAATTTTGTTTTTGTAAGTATTGGTAGCGGCCAAGCGTCTACAGGTTTGGGTTTCACCTATAGGTATTCTATCACAGTAATCTGTCGCATAATCCCCCTTCAGAATAAAATATTTACCGCAATACATGCATTTTTTTATTCTTACTTCTTTTTTTAACAATTGGTAAAACTCAAAGAAAAGAAAATCTTTTGGGGTGCAGCATTCGGCTACAAGTAAAACATCATGTTTTTTAACTATTTCTTTTAGAGAATCTATTTCTTGTGCTTTTCCTTTTTTCCCCCGGTATTCAATACGTGCATTTATAACTTCAAGAGGAATATATGGCATATAATTTATACCATCTGTGATTTCATAAAGTTCAACGGATCCTGCGTTTAAAATTAAGTATAGTTGAAAGTTTTGTAAAGGAGATAAGTCTGTGCCATAGGTGTTTTCAATAAAGCAGTTTATTATTAAATTGTTGTATAATGACTGATATTTTAATAAATCTAATGAATTGTCTAGTTCAGTAGGAAAGTCCATATTTGCAAAACCATTAAAAAAAACATCTGAATATTTTATATAAGGGTGAGAGTAAATTTGAAGGTTTATATCTTTATTAAATATCAAAAAATCGCCAATGTCATTTCGAGCGGAATGAACGTTATAATTTCCAGGGGAAAAGCGTTCAGGAAATTCTTCGGCTAAAAATTTGGCTGTCTTGGGATATAACTCTGATAATGAATTATATATTTCCATAACACTTTCATATCCACAGGATGGGTGTAAATAAAGTATATGGTTATATATAGAGTTCATGACCTTATTATATTCTGTTAAATCAAGTGATAAAAATTTAAACAAGTTCGTTCCTAGAGGGGAGGTTTCTCCACGTTTGTTAATAGGATCCAAAAGTACAGTTTCCTGTTTTTTATTCAAACTAGCATAACAAGACATTCTTTTTCCTCCAAATAGAAAATCGAAATCTGGTACGGTATTTATATATTAGATTTTGGAAAATTAAAAAATATAATATTCGAATTATCTTTATAACTCAAATCAATTATAACTTAAATCATTGTTTAAGTAAATAAACTTTGATAAAATTTAATTGAAAATTAAAAGTATAAAATATCTATCATTCAAAAAGGAGAATTGAAATGAAAGAAAGAGAGAATCAGGTATCAGTAGGTTTAAATGAAAAACGGCTATTGGATGCAAATGAGGTTTGTTACTATCTCAGTTTGGGAAGGAACCGAGGCATTGAATTTGCCAAGTCTATTGGGGCTGAAATTAAGGTGGGAAGGCGTTCTCTGTATGACCGCGCCAAGATTGACCGTTATCTGGATGAAAAGCAGGGGGGATGATTATGGCAGGAAGAAAAACAGGGTTAATAAAAGAATGTACCGGAACACCAGAGCAGGAAGCGCCGGCAAGCGTGAAGCCTGCTGCCAGAATGGAAAATACAATGATGGTTATGGAAGTATTACCTATAGGAAGAGAGAACGCAGTCGGCTCCCAGGAGCTGGCCGACAGACTTCGCTTTGAAAGTGTCCGCGACCTGCAGATGGAAATTGCCAGGGAACGGAAGGCCGGGGCAGTGATTCTTTCCACCTGCAGACATGGCGGCGGATATTTCCTTCCTGATAATCAGCAGGAGGTAAAACAGTTCATCTGTACTTTGGAGAACCGGGCGAAGAATACTCTGGCAGCATTGGAGTCGGCTCGTGCGCTGCTGGGACAGCAGGGGGACAATACATAATGATGGAAATGACAATGAAGGAATCGGCTCTATATTATGAAAAGTTGGGGCTGGCGGTGTTTCCGCTGGCTCCCCGCAGTAAAAAGCCGCTTACCCATAACGGATGTAAGGATGCCACGACCGATCCGGGGCAGATAGAAGCCTGGTGGAGCCGTTGGCCGGATGCGAACATCGGCATAGCGACCGGGAGTAAATCCAGCGGACTGGTAGTGATTGACCTGGATGTGGATGAAGATAAGGGAATCAATGGGTATGAGGTATTGACAGCATGGCAGCAGGAACATGGAACATTGCCAGAAACGGCAATGAGCATCACAGGCCGGGGCGGGTATCATTACCTTTACCGGGATGCCGCACAGTGGAAAAACCGTGCAGGCCTGTATGAGGGCGTGGATATCCGGGGAGAAGGGGGTTATATTGTGGCTCCGCCCAGTATCCATCCGAATGGGCGCCGGTATGAGTGGGAGCAAGAACCATCAGAATATGGATTTACTTCAGCAAATGATACAGTAATCCAATTTCTGAGTCCGGCTCCCAAGGAGTGGGACAAGCCAGGGTTTCAATGTCAGACTGAGATACCAGAGGGTGGGAGAACTGCGGCGCTTATTTCGCTAATTGGAAGCCTGAAGGGGAAATGCCTGCCGGATGAAGCAATCAGGGCAGCAGTCATAAAGACGAATGAAGGATACCTTCCTCCGCTTACCGATGAGGAACTGGAAAAGACAGTGTTCCCGGCACTTAAGAATTTGAAAGAGGGAACCGCTCCTTATTATCAGGCAGCATCAGACAGAGGGGTATTCAGACCTGTGAAAAAACACTCTCTGGATATGACAGGTATGAATAACGTACAGGAAAAGGCGCCTGACTGGCTCATAATGGATTACATGCCCCGGTATCAGATTACCTCCCTTGCGGGGGACGGCGGTTCTGGAAAAACAACAGTATGGTGTGCAATTGCGGCGGCAGTCAGCAGTGGAAGAAAGGCCTTTTTAGAATCTTTCCTGCCGGAGGACTGGGGGAATGAGGGAATTCCGCAGATTGTTATGTTTTTTTCGGCGGAAGATTCCTCCGAATATACATTGAAAAGGCGGCTGCGGAAGAATGGGGCCATACTGGAAAATATTTATTCAATCGATATAGCAGATGAACGCTTCCAAGATGTGAAGTTTAACAGCCCTTTTCTTGAGCAGCTTCTTGATAAGTACAGGCCGGCGCTGTGCATCTTTGACCCGATACAGGCGTTTGTGCCACCAGATATACGGATGGGAGACAGGAACGCTATGAGGGCGTGTCTCAGCCCGTTAATCGGATATGGGGAGAAATACGGAACCACTTTCCTGATTATTGAGCATGCAAACAAGCAATCGGGCGTGTGGGGAAGGAAGCGTATTGCTGACAGTGCTGATATATGGGACATTTCCCGCAGCGTCATAATGGCGGGTGAAACCAATGAAGCAGGGGTAAGATACCTCTCTCATGAAAAGTCAAATTACGGACCGACAGGGAACACCGTTCTTTATACCATTAAGGATGAGGTTATCGAGTTTAAGGGATACAGCATGAAAAAGGACAAAGATTTTGTGACAGAAGTTGATTATACCACCCGGCAGGCCCCACAAAAGGAAGAAGCAAAGGAGTTCGTTCTGGAATTTCTTCGGGACGGGGAGAAAGAAGTCTCTGAACTGGATGCGATGGCTAATGCGCAGGGAATAACCAAAGCAACACTGACAAGGGCAAAAGCCGACTTGAAGAAGGATGGACAAATCAGATATCGTAATGCAGGTAGTGGAAAAAGCGGTGATAAAAAATTTTACATTTCTTTAACTGGATCACTCTCCTCTATAGCCACTGAGAAAGTGAGTGAGTAAAGCTTAAACCTTTATAAATACTGGGTTTCTTTAACTTGATCAGGGTGATCGAGTTAAAGAGATAAACGGTTTAACTCGATCAGGGTGCACAAGTTAAAGAAACCGCGCAGTTACGGGCTTTGCGCTTTACTCACTCACTTATGGACTGTATATAGGGATGGTGCGTGAGTTAAAAGGGAAAAGAAGGGAGAAAAAATGTTTATAGGTCTTTATGATAATGGAATTTTAGTTCGCGATACGGAAGCTATTTTCTTCACCACAGATGAGGAATGGGAATCATTGGTGGAAATTACAAAAAGAATTTACGAAAGGAGCCAGACAAATGAGCAGGAACAATAATATATTTTCAGAAATAAACGGGTATGACACCGGGAGCCGGTACGACAGGAGACATCCGGTACGAAAAGAAACCGTAGGGCTTCCGGGCAGCCTTAATAAAATGCAGAGCCGGATTTTCCAGACACAGAAAACAGCAAAGAAAAAGAGGGGGGTGAAAGTTATGTTAATGGACAGAAAAAGTTTAAGGCAGAACAGGCTTGCTGCACTTCGGGAATTTATATGTGACAGGACAGAAGAGATTGATATTCTGGAACAAAGCGGCTATACCAGGGAACAGGCCATAGAAATGTTAAAGCTGCGGGTTTTAGAAGGCATTGAAAACGCTGTGTACAACATTAATTGATTTTGAGCGGTTCCGACAAAATTGTCGAAAGCGGTTTGGTCTGCTGGGGGTGGCTTTGGACTGCCAGAACCCGGCAGGCTACGAACGGAGAATTTGCTCTATTTAAATTCAGTAAACACAGATGGAGGAAGCGCTTTGAAATACGTTCATATTGAAGATGTAAAAGAAATTGCAGATAAGCAGGAAGCATATTTCATGATTGAAGGAAAAGCCTATCATCTGAACCTTGCCTACCAGAAAACTGGTTTTGGCCGGAAAGCATTCCTCCTATGCCCTAAATGCGGCAGCAGGCGCACAAAAATGTACCTGTATGGAGACGGGCTGATGTGCCGTGGCTGCCTTCCTGTAAGGCTGTACCGTGGCCTGACAGATACCGGGAAGGGAAGCTATAAGAGCATAGCATATCGAATGAACCGGCTGGCAGAAAGAAACGGTATTCAGCTGAAAATGCCGTTCTGTTATATGGATTATCCAAAGCCGAAAGGGAAGAATGCAGATGCCTGGAGCTTTCTGTTATCAAAGCTTCAGGCATTGGAAAATATGCGGAATCAGGCGATTTTCTTTAATAAGCGGTATTCGGACAAAACAATACGCAGCGTGATACATGGGAATAATGCACTGCTTTATGTGTGTGACCCTTATGACCTGTATAAATATTTTTATAACTGGGATGAAGGATTTAATAATTATCCGGGGAATACAGAAAAAGAGAGTGTTACAGCTATTACGGCACGGGCGAATAAGTACCAGTGTTTTGCAATTCACGGCCATACTATTTAGTGTTTTTTCAAAACGAACACGAATGCCGTGTATATATTCACAAACAGACGGATAGTGCGGAAAGGTTTAAATTGTTGACATTTCAGGCCGGAAAAGACAGTACCCATTCAGTAACGCGTTACCGAACGTTCCGAATGAACGCTCTAAATGAATATGCGGAAATATTCGGAAGAGTAATCTTTGAATCCCTAATATTCTGAAACTATGTATAAGGAGGGTGTACCATGACAAATGAACAGCTTGTAATCTGCATAAAGTCCGGTGAGGATGTGGCCGGCAACATGGCGCAGCTCTGGGAGCAGACGCGGCGCTTTATCCATACCATAGCAGCCCGGTACCAGGGGCAGGCAGAGGTTGAGGATTTGGAACAGGAGGGATATCTTGCCCTGTATGATGCCATCAATGGCTATGACCCTGCTGCCGGGTTTCTCTTCCTTACCTATGCACGCCATAAGATAAAGCAGCGCATGGTCCGGTACATACAGAATAACGGCAGCATCCGGGTTCCCGTGCATGAGTGGGAGCGGGTGCAGAAGTATAAGAAACTGGAAAGAGCCTTCCTTCTTCACACAGGCCGGAAACCCTCAGAGGATGAAACAGCCGATTATATGAATATAACCCCCAAACGGGTACGGCGCCTGAAAGAATCTCTCAAGATAGGGCAAATGGAAAGCCTTGACCGATATTTATTGGATGACGGGGAGTCAACCGTGGGGGATATGGTTCCGGGCCATGACAATGTGGAAGGTGCCGTCCTGGATGATGTGGAAGAAGGGGAGCTGCGGGAAGTCCTATGGTCAGAAGTGGATGCGCTTCCCGATGTACAGCCGGAGATAATCCGGGCTAGGTTCCAGCGTGGGGAAACCCTGAAGGCTGTCGGGGAAAGCATGGGGGTTACCATTGAAAGGGTAAGGCAGATTGAAAGCAAAGCCCTGCGTGAACTGCGCAAGCCCAGCCATAGCCGTAAGCTGCGGCCCTTCCTGCCAGAAGCAGCAGAAAGCCAGGTATACCGGCATAATGGGATAGAAGAATTTAATCGGACGTGGACAAGCAGCACAGAACTGGTGGCTATGATGCTGTGAGGGTATATGTGCTGACGATATCCTACAGGACGCGCGCGGGATGCATAACATTACCTGACATATCTTACATCCTAAAAGGTATCCGTGTGAAGGATGCGTCCCAGCGTGCTTATATGGCAAGCATGTTATAACCTCTTTGCGGGATAAAGACGTTGAACGAGTGGCTTTCGCCCACACATTGCTGATTTCTCCCCATTGTGGGGAAAGCGGGCTGCAGTATGGCGAGATTTCAGAGTCCCTAAAAGGGGTTAAACCCCGAAGGAAGCCCGGCAGAACAGAGGGAAAATTACAAACGAACCGTGAGGGAACCATGAGGGAACAGCGAGGGAACAACGAGAAATAAAGTAGTTACCGCATAATTTTTCAGGGTAACCACAGGAGAAGGAGGCAGAATGTTTTGTGTGATTCAGGAGACAGAACGGAGAAAGGCCGATAAGTTCGGACACTATAAGGAACTGAAATCAGAATGGGTGCAAATGACCATTGGTGGGGAGGACAGAAGCTATTACTATCATAACTATGGCGGTGACCGTTTTGAAAGGCCAGTCAGGAAGGCATACCGGATATCCATTCATGAGAATTACCGGGAAGCCGGCCGGATGAAGAAGCGGCAATTCCCAATATGTACTGCTGGCTATTATGAGCTGGCAGACGGTTTCTTCACCCTTTATGATTGGGGCCACAGCAGGATAGAAGTGGCTGCGGATGCTCTGCAGGTGGATATCGATACATTATATGACCTGATTGAAAAGAAGCTGGCCCCTCTACAGGAGAAAATAAAAGCCGAATTTATGCAGACGGAAGAATATAGGGTGCACGCCGAACATGAGTGTATTACCACGGTTTATACAGCCAAGAAGGCAAAATTCAATGAAAAGTATGGACTGGAACCGGGCAGCAGTGATTATGACCGCTGTTATGATGTGTTTGGCAACCTGGGACATCCTGATAATCTGGAAAAGGTAAAAGCACAGTACAAGGCCCGGAAGAATTATGAGCGCCAGAGCCGGGAAAACAGCCGTAGTTACTATGAAAATTTTTGGAATAACTACAAGAACGGTAGTTACGGCAGTTCAATAGGCAGTAACCACAATGAAAAGGATAAGGATATCCTCAAGCAGTTCTATCGGGAGCTGTCCAAGAAGTTTCACCCGGATTCAAATCCGGATAGGGATACAGCGGAAGAAATGAAGGTTCTGAACCAATTGAAACAGGAATGGGGCATATAGCCCGGAAGGAGACATTCGGATGGATAAATTAATGTTGGTGAGAAAGTCACAGTTTGGAAGTCTTACATGCGATTATTACGGGGATAATAGCGGCGAGTTCTTCATGACGAGGCAGCAGATCGGGGAAGCACTGGGATATGACAATCCTATGATAGCAATTGCTAAAATTCATGACAGACACAAGGATAGGATTGATAAGTTTTCAGTATTAACCAAACTGACAGGTACTGATGGGAAGAGATATGAGACATACCTTTATTCTGCAAAAGGTGTTTATGAGATATGCCGGTGGAGCCGTCAGCCTGCGGCAGATGCTTTTTATGACCATGTATATGCTATTTTGGAAGGGCTGCGTATTGGTTACATAGAATTGACGATGCAGCAGCAGACAGTGGTATGGAAGGATACAAGGGCCTATGCAAAAGAAATACGCCGGCAGGAAACAGAAATAATCCGTGAACTCGTGGAGTATGCGGTTTCACAAGGAAGCACTCATGCCAGCAGGTATTATTCAAACCTGTCGAAGCTGGCAGATAAGGCCGCAGGTATAACTGAGGGAATGCGTGACAATTCAACGATTGCTCAACTGGGGAAGTTGGCTCTGGTGGAACAGATAATAGGACATTGTATCCATGCAGGTATAGAGCAGAGGATACCATACAAAGAAATATATGCCTCCTGCCGGGAGAAAATAGAAGATTTTCAGGCCGTTGTTCCTTTGGCCGGATAAAGAGGATTTGAAAAGAAAAAAGAAAATTATCCGTCCGGGCTGAAGATTCCCCCAGTATGGTTCCAATGAACAGAGATGGAATATGGACACCGACACTTCACCTCAAAGCACATAGAATCTTAGAAATGAAAAAGCCTGCTGCCATTCAGAAGCAATCCAGCGGCAGCAGGCATGTGGTCAGATATCCAGTTTTGACAGGTTAATGGAAAAGCCGGGATAGATGCCGGCAGGAATATCATCGGTAAAGGAGTACTCGTCTACTTTATCTATTCCAAATCGATAAACTGTGACGCGGTTTTTATCCGGATCCACAATCCAGTATTCACGAACACCGGCAATTTTGTAGTTGAGTAATTTGGTAAGATAGTCCATTGCTCTGCTGCTGGGGGACACAATCTCAATAATCCAGTCAGGCGCACCGGAGCAGCCCTTATCATTAAGCTTGTCAGGGTCGCATATTACACTGATATCCGGTTCGACATAGGTCTTGTCGTTTCTATTCAAGAACACGGCGAATGGGGCTATATCGACTTCACAGGGGCCATTGTTTTTCCTGATATATTCGCGGATTGTGGCTGAGATTTCCAATGCTATCCGCTGATGTTTCCTGGAAGGCGGAGCCATGTAATAAATCTGACCGTCAATCAGTTCGGCTCGTTCCCCTTCCGGCAGGGCGTAAATATCATCAATGGTATAAATTCGTTCCCTTGGTAACGGCATAGAGTCACTTCCTTTCATGGTGATGGGTATTCGGTTTGTGAATATCCATAGTATGGACAGGAGGCGAAGAGTTTACAATTCCTCCTGGGTTTCGTTTATGATTACAGATCCTTTATAGGTACAGCCTAATTTTTGCGCGATTTCTATCATTTCTTTTTCCTGAAAGTTATCACGAGCAAATTTGTTTGATAGATTTTGACGAGATGTTCCCAGCAGTTCAGCAAGTTCTGTAATAGTTAACCCTTTTCTCTTTAGAAGTATTTTAATTTTTTCACCGTAAGTTAAAGCCATTGGTTGCTTGTCAATGATATCTCGCATGGATTGTGATGCTATCCGGTAACTGTTTGCGGAGGCAGTAATCCATTGACAGTTTTCTGGGGAATATCCTTTGGCGCTATCTATTCGGTCTATTGTAAGTGTTTCATTGTATCCATTGGATAATGCCCAGTCTATAAAATTTAATAGACCATTTTCGCCTAACCATTCATTGCAGACTTGAATACCTTTGCCTCCATACCATTTAAAATGCTGGTTGTTTGGATTATAGCAACGCTGCTTTATACCGGAATAAATGGAATATAGACGGGTTTTACTCAATCCATGTTTCACCAAACTACCTCCCGAGTTAAATTACTGTTCCATCTGGAAAGTTAAATTCTGCGCGCCATGTGCCCCCAAGTACCTCAGCTATTTTTTCAAGTTCCTCTTTGGTCAGGGTATTCCGCTTTACTTTCTGATTGAGATTTGACGGTGTTGTCCCTATGCGACGAGCAAGTTCGGCTTGACTGATACCTTTATATGATAAAGCCATGCTCAGTTTTTGTGCGGTTGTCACTATATCACCTCCTAATTACTATTATACATTATTCGCTTTATAAAAACAATCGTTTGATATGAAATATTTAGCATTTAATAATCAAAAATGCTTGACAACATTTAGCGATTGCTGTATACTGTAATCAGAAATAAACAAGAGAGCAACCGGGAAGGCCGAAAGCCCCCATAAATTTCAAGCCATATACTGATGAGCGGATCAGAGCGGAAGCAATAGTTCAGAAGATGCTTGAAAGGTTGCAAGGAAAGGAGAACGCACATGACACAGAAAACATTATTGAAGAAGGTAAATACCCTGAAAACTCTGGAAGAGAGAAAAAAGGCCATTGAAAAGCAGATGGAGATTATCCAGGAAGAGGTAAAGCAGGAGCTGCAGGCTAGAGGGACCGAAGAGGAAGCAGTCGGGGACTGGATGGTTAGATTCAAGGCAGTGGTCAATAATCGGTTTAACTCAAAGGCTTTCGCTGCTGAGCATCCGAAGCTTTACCAGAAGTACCTGGCGCCTTCCCAGACAATGAGGTTCACGGTTGTCTGATGGCTGCACAGGGCTAATAGAAGAATAACAGGCGGCAGGCGTGGCGGCAACCACAAAGGCCTGCTGCCGGACACACACCAGGAAAGGGGAATGATTTATGAGATTCAACACAAGCAATTACCGTGTTATTGCGGGTAAAAAAGGCATTTCTGATGAAGAGGTAAGGAAAAGTACAGGGCTGTCAGAAAAGACGTTTTCTTGGATTTTAGAAAACCAATACATTGAGGATCAGACATTGGAACTGATTGCGGATGCGGTCGGTTCTCCTGTTTCCGATTTGTCGCTTCCGGATTCGACCATGTGTAATGAGAATTGTATCGAATGGCACAAGGACCAGGAGCAGGCCAGCATGACGCTTTCCCAGCGCAGGGTAATTTCCAGAGTGGAGAAACTGGCAGCATCCCGGCCGGAAGAATGTCAGATTGTGGCAAGGAATCCAGATGGCAGCATTTATGCTCATATCCCGGTCAGTTGGATCCGGATAAATCCAGGAATGCAGCTTTCGGAGGAACAGCGAGAAGAAAAGGCGGCGGCAATGCGCAGAAATATTAAAAATAACGGTTATTATCGGGATGATTTAGGGTAAATTCAAGCGAAAATCCTTTTCAGGTATAAATTACTGCCTGAGTAAGAAAAAAAGTTTTTTACTGTAAATTATTGAATATCTCAGGGTATTTAAAAACCCCATGCAGCGGCAACTGCACAGGGCTAATAAAAGAATATACCCGACCACACACCAATGTAGAGGGGATAGTCTGATTATAGCACAGAATTATCCCTCCTGCCAAAGAAAAATTATAGGAGGGTTTTACCGATGCACTGTGAAAAACTTCCCCAGGATAAAGGGGAAAGAATGGAAAATGATATAGCGCCTTTATTCAGAAAGCTAATTTCAGAGTTCCCAATGGACACTCTGGACGAATTGGAACGTGGCCTGCTGCCGGCTCAGAACGATAGAGCTGTAACATTGATGCTGGATGATATCCATGCGGAGCGTTCCAGGAAAGAAGGTGCTGCTTTATGAATATTCAGGAAGAATTGAGGATTAACAAAAAACAGCCAGTTTATGGTTTTGCTGGAACGGATATAGGCAATTTTTATAAGGCTCTCATAGAAGATTGTAAGTCCCACGGATGGACTATTGAACAAAACATATATTTTTTAATGGATCAGGCGTTTTCTTATGGAATAATCCAAGGAAAACGTGCTGAAAGAGCCAGAAGGAGGGCAAGAACGCTTTCGGCAATTTCACCGGAACCATCCGGGGAAATGAATGGGACTACCAATGAAGAATACCGGGAATACATAGGCAGACTTCTTTCGATGATAAGCGATAACAGGCTGTTAAAGCGGATTTACTGTTTTGTAAATAGCTTATTCGTGAAGGGGGGCGCTTGCCATGAATGACAGTTCAATGTACCAGGATGCCATAAGACAGCTCATTGATGGTTGTAACGATTTGGATTATTTGACAGCAGTCTATTCCTTTGCGGCGGCATATCCAAAACAGGAAAATGAATAACAGTTTCCGACAAATTTGTCTAAAACAGTTTATATACACGATAACGCGCGGGAGAATAGTACCCCAAAAAAAAGTAATTAAGTTACACGATAATGCGCGGGAGGAATCAGAACCCTTCCTCCCGGCAGTGCTCTATAGGAGATAAAACAATGACAAGAGAAGATGTGATTAACAATATTATGGTAAATTACCAGGAGTACGGCATAGACAGGGAATGGATGGAAGAATCCATAAGGAGCGGGGAAGAGCAGGGCTTTTCCTACCAGACCATTTACACCGGCCTGAGAATGGCTTTAGGGAGTGTCACAGGCCAGGAGGAATTGTTTACCGTGGCAGAGATGGCGGAGGCCCTGGGGGAGGCGGAAGAAGAAATTGTACGCCAGATAGAAGAATTGACAGGGGAACTGCAGGAAGCCGGGGAGGATACGGAACAGTATTTCCGACGTTACGATACAGGAGAAGTACATCGGTTTTTGATTTCTCCGGGTGGCCTGAAATCATAAAGGTCTGGCCTGTAAAGAAAGGGGAACAATCATGGAAAAAAGTTTTGAAATTATGGACCTTAATGAAAAAATAAAGGGAATGCAGAAGGAGCTTGTAGATTTGTCTGAGGTAGTGTTTTACCTTAGGATGGGTTTTTCCTCTATCAATGAAAATAGTGAGGTTACCGGCTGCCTGTCTGTACTGTATGCAGAGCTGAACAGAATCAGCAGCGATAAGATTGCGGAGCTGCAGGAAGCTTCTGCGGAGGTGGAAAAGTATTGCAGCAGGCCGGCTGAATCGTAGGAGGTGGATTGTATGCCGAAAAAGACTCTGGGAGCAGGATTCAGGCAGCGTAATGATGGAAAAATAGAATCACGTTTTACTATAAAAGGGAAAAGGTATAGCGCTTACGGTGATACCTTGGCAGAATGTAAAGAGAAGGAAGCTGAGAAGCGGGAACTGATCAAGAAAGGGTTATATATAGATAACCAGAATTTAACCCTGGACAAGTATTACCAGGAATGGAAGGCGGCCAGGAGGGGCACGGTTAAGGGGAATACGGTACTGAATTCAGAGAGCCGCTACAAAAACCATATAGGCCCGGCATTGGGGAAAAGGAAGGTGGTGGAAATCGAAAAGCGGGAGATTGTAAAGCTCCAGAAGGAACTTGCCAAAAAACAGAAAGCTTCTTCGGTCAATGCCATCATCTCACAGTTGAAAAGCATGCTCAATTCAGCCGTAGGAGATGGAATTATAACCAGGAGTCCTGCCGCCGGGGTAAAGCCGCTGAAGGACGATGGAAAAAAAGCCAGTGAGACATATCACAGGGCCTTGACAGTAGAAGAGCAGACTCTTTTCGTGGAACTGCTGCGCCCGGAATGGTATTATGAGTTAATCCTCTTCCTGCTTTGCACCGGAGTGCGTATCGGGGAAGCTGCAGCCGTAACATGGAAGGATGTGGATTATATCAATAATATGATACACATTTCATCGACCCAGAGCCGGACAGAGGACGGGAAGTATACGTTTGGCACTCCCAAAAGCCGGACAAGCGAAAGGGATATCCCCATGAATGACGCTATCAGAGAAATATTAAAGAGCCAGAAGAACAAGCTGAAAATGGTTCATGGAAATGTGGTTAATCTGAATCAGAATGTGTTTGAAGGTTTTACAGGAAAGCGTGTATATGATGCCACAGTGAACAATGCTATCAAACGGACGATAGAACGGATGAAGGAAAACGGGCTGGAAACGGAACATTTTACCGCCCATGCACTCAGGGATACTTTCGCCACACGCTATATAGAGCAGGAAGGAAGCGCCCAGGTGCTGAAAACAATCCTGGGGCATTCCAGCCTGGCCATGACGATGGACCTGTATTCCCATGTGCTTCCCAATACAAAACAGCAGGAAATGGATAATATAAAGATTGTTTAGTAAGAGCTGCGGGCATTAAACCCGCAGCTTTTATTCTCTGAAAATACTTAAAACCCTGATATACTGAGGATTTTTGTACCCCAATCTGTACCCCAATGTATACCCCGATTTTTATTAAACCGGTATAAAATGAGATAAAATATCATAAACTAAGACGACGCCTGAAATGTACTATATTTCCAGTATTTATGCGGCTTTTCAGGCTCATGACACCGAAAGATAAACATTGACGAACCCGCCCGAATTGTATATACTTAAGTACAATCAGTGTATACAATCCGGACGGAGAAGAAAATTATGGAATCAATTACATTAAAAGCGATGGCCAAGATCAATCTCGGCCTGGATGTCATAAGACGCAGGGAAGACGGCTATCATGAGGTACGTATGATCATGCAGACCGTGGGCCTGTATGATGAACTCAGCTTCCGCAGGCAGAAGGAGACTTCTGTCCTTCTGACCACGAATATGCGCGCGCTTCCCACGGACGGGCATAACCTGGTGGTGAAGACAGCGGAGCTAATCAGGAAGGAGTACGGGATCCGGGAAGGGCTGAACGTGCACCTGAAGAAGAAAATACCCGTGGCGGCCGGCATGGCCGGGGGAAGCACGGATGCCGCCGCGGTTTTTGTGGGGATGAATGAGCTGTTCGGGTTGGGGATGACCCTTGAGAGAATGCAGAGCCTGGCGGTGCAAATCGGTGCAGATGTTCCTTACTGCATCCAGGGAGGAACCGCGCTTTCGGAAGGTATCGGGGAGATACTGACTGCTCTGCCGCCGGCTCCTGACTGCTTCTGTATTATAGCCAAGCCGCCCATTTATGTGTCTACCAAGTTTGTATATGAGCATCTGCAGGCGGATAAGCTGGAAAAGCATCCGGATATTGACGGGATAATTGACAGCATCCGCGCCGGAAGTATCCGCGGCGTGGCGGAACGGCTGGAAAATGTGCTGGAAACCGTGACGGAGAAGGAATACCCGGTGATTGCGCAGATTAAACAGTTCCTCAGGGACAGGGGAGCGCTGGGCGCCCTGATGAGCGGAAGCGGCCCCACGGTTTTTGCACTGTATGACAGGAAGGCGGAGGCATCTGCGGCTTATGAGGCCCTGAAAAGGTCCGGGCTGGCAAAGCAGGTGTATCTGACATCCTTTACCGACAAAACGTGCCTGGCCAAATGATGCATGCGCGCCATGCGCAGACAGGAGCAGTGATGAAGATAGAAGAAAACACAAACGATTACCTGCCGTTAAGGGACGTTGTATTCAATACCCTCAGAGAAAGCATTCTGAAGGGAGAAATGAAGCCCGGAGAAAGGCTGATGGAAATCCATCTGGCCAATAAGCTGGGCGTAAGCCGTACGCCTATCAGGGAAGCTATCCGCAAGCTGGAGCTTGAGGGCCTGGTTACCATGATACCCAGACGCGGCGCCGAGGTGGCGCAGATAACCGCCAAGGGCCTGCGGGATGTACTGGAGGTGCGCCAGGCGTTGGACGCGCTGGCAATGGAGCTTGCCTGTGAAAGGATTTCGGAAGAAGAAATCCGTGCGCTCAGAGAGGCCTGCGACCGGTTTGCACAGGTCACCAGGACCCAGGACGCAGTAAAGATAGCGGAAGCCGACGTTGCGCTTCACGATATTATTGTACAGGGGAGCCGGAATGAAAAGCTGGCCCAGATGGTGGGAAACCTTTCCCAGCAGATGTACCGATACCGCCTGGAATACATCAAGGATGTGAGCCAGCATGTAAGGCTTATTGAGGAACACGAAGAGATTTACAGATGCATCAGCAGCCGGGACAAGGATGCGGGTGCGCGGGCTATTAAAATGCATATTTATAACCAGGAGCAGTCCATCATGAACCAGATCCAGCAATATAAAGGATCCTCCAGGGTATAGGATGCCGTGATGCTGTCAATACTTTCCAATATAACGGACCGGAGGAAAGTGACAGCATGAAATATAAAGAAATTATCAGGGACATTGCGGCGGCAGGGCTGATAGTATTCAGCTTTTGGAGTGTTTTTTATCCGGAATTCACCTTTGCCACGGATGCCTATCAGAAAATAGAGGATGGAACGCCTGTGGAAGCCGATGGAAACGTGGCGGATTATTATGAAATTCTGGAAGCGGGAGAGGGCGAGGTAACGATCCGATTCAGCTTTATGGAAAAGCTCATGCCGGAAAAAGCGGATGAGGCCGTCAAACAGACGCAAGCGCAGAAGGAAACGTCCGCGGCTGCGGTGAACGGAAAAATGAGCGCGGCAAAGGCCGTCAGGTGAACTCCATCATCGTAAAAAGCCGTGATGAACGGCGGAATCGAGGAAGGAATGGCACAGAATATAAAACAGCTGCAGCATGCGCCCATCGGGGTATTTGATTCCGGTGTGGGCGGCCTTACGGTGGCACGGGAGATTATGCGCCAGATACCCAATGAAAAAATAGTATATTTCGGCGATACAGCAAGACTGCCTTATGGCAGTAAATCAAAGGATACCATTACCAGATATTCCAGACAGATAGTACGTTTCCTGGAAACCCAGGATGTGAAGGCTATAGTGGTGGCCTGCAATACGGCGAGCGCCTATGCGCTTGACAGTCTGGAGAAGGAAATACAGATGCCTATCATCGGCGTGGTAAAGCCGGGAGCCAAGGTTGCGGCCGAGGTAACGCAAAATGGCAAAATCGGCGTTATCGGCACAGAGGGAACAATAGGCAGCCAGATTTACACGGAGTACATACATAATATCAATCCGGATGCACGTGTCATTGGAAAGGCCTGCCCGCTGTTCTGCCCCCTTGTGGAGGAAGGGCTGTGGCAGGATCCGGTAACGGATGAAATCGCCTCCAGATATTTGACGGAACTGATAGATATCGGGATAGATACACTGATCCTGGGCTGCACCCATTATCCCCTGATCCGTTCCACAGTAGGCAGGATTATGGGAGATAAGGTAACACTGGTCAATCCGGCCTATGAAACCGCCATTGAGCTGAAACGGCTGCTGGCGGAGCATGACCTGCTTAACCCCCAGGCACCGGCGCTGGGAGACAATAAGTATAAATTTTATGTGAGCGATGGTGCGGATAAGTTCAAAACATTTGCCAATTCCATCATCAAGTACGGCATCCTGTCGGCTAAAACCATTAACATAGAAGAATACTGACAACAGACGGGAGGTCTGGAATAAATATGACAAAGGAAGTAATGGTTTCCATCAGAGGGCTTCAGTTCGACCAGGAAATGGACAGTGAAGAAATTGAAACAATCCAGTGGGGCCAGTATTATAAAAAAAATGATACGCACTATATCATATATGATGAGCTTATGGAGGGCTGTGACGAGCCGACTAGAAATATCATCAAGTTTAAAGAACATGAGATGAACCTGACCAAACGGGGAACGGTCAATGTATATATGGTTTTTGAAGAAAACAAGAAAAACATGACCAGCTATCTCACTCCCTATGGAAGCATCCTCATCGGCCTGGACACCAGCAGGGTTACGTTTACGGAGGAAGAAAAGGAAATCAGCGTCAATGTGGACTATGCGCTGGAGGTCAATTACGAGTACCTGGCTGACTGCAGGATAGAAATGCATATCCGGCCGAAGGACGGGGAAGGAATCAACCTGCTCTCCTGAAGCGAACGGACGGGAACATAAAAAGATGCCATTGCAGAAGCGCCAAACAGGTTTCTGCAGTGGCTTTTTTTGCATGGAAGGAAAGGTCATAAAAAGACAGCCGGAAAGGATAGTGACTTTTTATGACAAAACGTTTATGATGAGAAAAAGCCCGGTATTAAGGGAATATTCCGTCTCTATATACCACTGAAAAGGAAAACATGTCCATGAATCATGAGGAAATAGAAGAAATGCTGATTCCCCTCCGGGATTACGAAAAAAGCTGCAGAGAAATCTACCTTGCCAATCCGGAAGCCTTCCGGAATGTGGTTTGGAACTGGGAGGAATTCAAGGAGCGGTTCCGGGCAACGGACCACAGCGGCTATGCGCTTGGAGAAGAGCCGCCTGTTTTTATGGGGAATCTCCTCACCGAACAGGATTGCTTTGAAAATGAGAGCATCGAAGCGACGGTTATTTTACATGACCGGTATGCGCCGCCCTTTTACCATAATCTGAAATTTATCAAAATTGTGTACGCCCTTCGCGGAGGCTGCCGCTTTTTTGTGCAGGATAAAACCCAGGACAGGGAAACCGTTCTGAACGAGGGGGATTTTGTCATTATCCCGCCGGAGATGAACCAGGCAGTTTTTACCGGTGAGGAGGACGCGGTTACCGTGAATATTATCCTGAAAAGGAGCACCTTCGGGGATTCCTTTTACAGCCTGCTTCTGGAAAATGACAGTATATCCGACTTTTTCTGGCAGATGCTCTACAGCAAGGGAAGCAACCGGGCGCTGGTGGTGCGCTGCGGAAAGGATGAACGGCTGCGCAGCATAGTCCTGGACATGTGCGGGGAGGGGCTTTTCTGCCGGAAAGGCGCGCCTGCCGGAGGCAATCTTATGATGAAGGGTTACGTAATGCTGTTGTTTGGCTGGACGCTGAAGGCGCATCAGCAGAAGATGGAGGATGTGGGCAGCATCAGCGCCAGTGAGGCGGTCCTGCCGGTGATGATCAGGTATATCCGTGAAAACTATACTACGGTTACGCTCACCTCGGTAGCAAAGCATTTTGGGAAAAGCGAAGGCTACCTGAGCCGTTATATCCGCAGGGAAACGGGAAAAACCTTCCGTTTTCTGTTAAAGGAATTCCGGATGAAGCAGGCGGCCAATATGATAGAGAATTCCACCTGCAATATGGAAGAGGTGGCAGAGGCGATAGGCTATTCCGATATCAGCTGCTTTTACAGAAATTTCAAGGAAAGCTTTGGATGTACGCCGCAGCAATACAGAAACAAGAGAAACAGGGTCAGCCTGTAAAAAGAAAAGGAGAGGATTACTTATGGAATGGAAGGGAAAATGGATTGGACCTGCGCAGAGTATGGGGGATGTCTGCCCTGTGTTTGTCAGGGAATTTAACAAAGGAGATTTTCCGGGGAAGGAAATCAAATCGGTGCAGCTTCAGGTAACTGCACTGGGGGTCTATGAAGCACAGCTGAACGGAAAGCGCGTTGGGGACTATGTGCTCGCTCCCGGCTGGACCTCTTATGAAACGAGGCATCAGTATCAGTGCTATGATATCACGGAACTGGTGGAAGACAGGAACCGCCTGGAAATCACGGTAGGAAAGGGCTGGTACAGAAGCCCTGTTCCCGGCTGGATTACGGAAGAGGGGAAAGCGCAGCGGGCGGCAATTCCCGCAGGCCTGATTGCGGAAATCAAAATTACCTTTACGGATACAACAACCGCTGTGATTCCCACGGATGAGACATGGCAGGCCGCCGAAAGCAGGATCCGGTTCAGCGAAATCTACGATGGTGAGGTCTATGACGCCAGCTTTGAAGTTTCAGATTATCAGCCTGTGGTGCTTCTTGAGCGGACAACCGACAATCTGATCCCCCAGCAAGGCGAAAAAATAACAGAGCACGAATATGTGAAGGCAGCGCGCTGCTTGACCGCGCCGAATGGAGAGGTCGTGGTGGATTTCGGCCAGGAGGTAACAGGCTACATACAGTTTACGGTAGACGCAAAGGCCGGGGAAAAGGTGGAAATTTCCCACGGGGAGGTGCTTGATAAGGACGGTAACTTCTATAATGCCAACTACCGCTCCGCCAAATCCAAGATTTATTATACCTGCTGCGACGGGGTGCAGACCTATAAGCCTAAAATGACATTTTTCGGATTCCGTTATATCCGGCTGGATCAGTTTCCGGGGACTCCCTGTGCAGATCAGTTCTATGCGGTGGCGGTTCATTCGGACATGAAGCGCACCGGCCGTCTCCGTTCCTCCAATCCGCTTCTGAACCAGCTGTTCAGCAATATTATCTGGGGACAGAAGGGCAATTTCCTGGATGTGCCCACGGACTGCCCGCAGCGTGACGAACGCATGGGATGGACGGGAGACGCGCAGGCTTTTGTCAAGACGGCAAGCTATAATTTTGATGTGGACCGGTTCTTTACCAAGTGGCTGGCGGACATGGCTGCGGATCAGCGTCCGGACGGCTCAATAGGCCATGTGGTCCCCACCCTTTATGTGGGAAGCGGCAGCGCTGCCTGGGATGACGCCGCTGCCATCTGCCCCTGGCAGATATATCTGACCTACGGGGATAAGGAAATCCTCAGGCAGCAGTTTGACTGTATGAAAAAATATATCGGCTTCATTACCAATAGCACAAAGGATCCGTACCTTTGGACCGGCGGGGAGCATTATGAGGACTGGCTGGGTCTGGACGCGCCTGTGGGAAGCTATAAGGGATCCAGCAGGGCGGATTTTATAGCCTCTGCCTTCTACGCCTATTCCACCTCCCTTGTGGTAAAGGCCGGCAGGGTGCTGGGAGAGGATGTAAGTGAGTATGAGAGGCTGTATCAGGGGATCGTGGATACCTTCCGCAAAACCTTCACAGATTACCGGACGCAGACAGAGCATGTCCTTGCCGTGCATTTCGGGCTTGCCGAGGAACCTCAGAAAACCGCAGATGCGTTGGCGGAGATGATAAAAGCCTGCGGAAGCAAGCTGCAGACCGGTTTTGTGGGAACCCCCTATCTGCTTCACGTACTGAGCAGCTACGGACATACGGAGCTTGCCTATACCTTGCTTTTGCGCACGGAATATCCTTCCTGGCTCTATCCTGTTACAAAAGGGGCCACTACCGTCTGGGAGCATTGGGACGGCATCATGGAAAACGGGGACTTCTGGAGCACGGATATGAACTCTTTCAATCACTACGCATACGGCGCGGTAGCCGACTGGGTATACGAGGCGGCGGCAGGAATTCAGACGGTGGAGGATGCGCCGGGCTTTGCCAGGGTAAAAATAGCCCCCCAGCCCGACAGCAGGCTGGACTGGCTGGAAGCTTCCATTGAAACAAGGAAAGGAAGCGTCCGTTCCCTCTGGAAGCAGGAGGAAGGCAGAATCCGCTATGAAATAACCACACCGTCACCCGCCGAGATAGTAATTGCCGGAAAGACGATGGAGGTGGAGGCAGGAGATTATATTTTTTACTCTGAAATTGCCTGATAAAGTAAGAAAAGCCTGAAACAGGAGACTTATCGTAAAAATGTAGTCAGGGCTGCCGGGCCGGGAGTGCATACTGCAATCCCGGGTCCGGAGGCCCTGTTTTTGGTCAATGGGGAGGGCTGATTTTTTATGGGGACGGGAAAAGGAGGAAACAGCCGGAGGGATCTGTGATACAATAACAGAAGAATGCAAAAACCCCGTATTGTTACGGACAGGCAGGAAACAGACAGGAGGATTACAATATGAGTGACTTGGAAGGATTGAAATTAATACCGCCGCTTCAGGTGCCGCCGGAGCAGTTCCCGGAATCGGGGGAGCTGCCGGAGGGAGTTAAAACAGTGGACTGGAAGGACACCTATGGTTTTGGGGTGGAATTTCTTCCGAATGTGGTGTATGCCAACAGGGGAGGCATTAACCTGCATCTCCAGATCATGGTGCCCAAATCAGGGCAGGAGCCGGATAGGAAATGGCCGCTGATTATGTTTGTGCAGGGATCCGCCTGGCATAAACAGGACGTTTTTGATCATCTTCCAAATCTGATCCGGATGGCGCAGCGGGGCTTTGCCGTAGCCATTGTGGAATACCGGCCCAGTGATATCGCCCCCTTTCCGGCGCAGGTCCAGGATACAAAGGCCGCTATCCGTTACATGAAAATCAATGCAGATAAATATCGCGTGGATCCGGACAGGACCGCTCTGTGGGGAGATTCCAGCGGCGGCCATACCGCGTTGATGGCAGGCTTTACAGGAGACGGGGAACCGGACATGGATGCCTACCGTGAACAGTCTGCGGCCGTAAAATGCATTGTGGACTGGTACGGTCCCACGGACATCGCAAAAATGAATTATTACCCCAGCTCCATGGATCACACACAGGCAGACAGCCCGGAGGGCTTTGTCATCGGCCGCAAAAATGTCCTGGAAAACCCGGAGCTGGCCGATGCCACGGTTCCCATGAATTATCTTTCCCGGGAAAAGGAAACGCCGCCCCTGCTTATCATGCATGGCGGAAGCGACATGCTGGTGCCCTTTAACCAGAGCTGCAGACTGTACGAAAGAATGAAGGAACTGGGGAAAAATGTGAAATTCATCAAGCTGGCCGGCGCCAATCACGGGTTTATGGGATTCAACTGCGATGAAGCGCTGGATGCGGTGGAGGGATTTCTGCGGAAATATATATAAATTGACACCCACGGACATGTGACTCATGCTATGGGAGAGCCGGAAAGAAATAAAAATCCCCCGGGATGCATTCCACACATGCTTCCCGGGGGATTTATTTCAGTCATCACAGACGGTCCATATCAAATTATCAGGCTTATTTCAGAGGCTTCGCTCCGGCCTTCTCCTGCAGCTTCTCCACTTTGCGCTTAAACCAGCTCTTTTTCTTGGTGGGCTTAACGAGTGTGGTGCCATGCAGGCCCTTTACTGCGGTGATGTAGATGCCGCTGACAGTGGCCTTTACCTCTTTCTTTACAGGAACGGATTCAAAAATGCTTTCTTCACAGACAAGCGTCATAACCTGAGGGCCAACCTTCGCTTTTACGATGGGAAGCTTGGAACCACGCAGCAGCTTTGGAGTCTGTTCTATGACGGCTGCGGGAAGTCCTGCGTCCTTCAGCTTCATCCTTTTCTTGTCAATAATCAGCATGGAGACGGTCTGCTTGTAAGCTTCGATCTGCTCCTGCTGTTCGGCCTGCTTCTTCTGGGCTTTCTTGCCGAGAAAATACAAAACAACAACGCCGACGATTAGAACTGCCAATATCACCAATAATACTATTGTTACTGTACTCACGTGGAAACCTCCTTAAGTTAGATGCAAAAATATTGTAGCAGACTTTCCCGGATTAAGCAAGGGATTGTGGCCCAAGAAGTGCAGTTTTATACCTTTGGTTACTGTTGGAAATATTCTTAATTATGTGTGAATTCCTGTAATAAAGGGTTTTATGTGAGATTAAAATATGATACAATGATAACCGGCGCAGGTCGCGCTATTGTTTAATATAAGAGGAGACAAAGCATGAAAAAATTTATAACTACTATGACAGTACTGGCGCTGTCGGCATCCGTACTTGCAGGATGCGGGAAAACAGCGGAGAATGGGGAGAGCACCCAGGCTGGTACTGAGAGCGCAGCACCGGCGGAGACTGGCTCCGAAACAGCAGCTGCAGCTGTGGAATACGGCGAGGATGCCTATGTGGATGGCATCAATGTGGCCGACTATGTTACCCTTGGCGAATATAAAGGGATTGAAGTTACGGAAACGACTCCTACGGTAACAGATGATTATGTACAGAGCTATATTGATTATGCGCTGCAGAGCAATATGGTAACGACAGAGGTTACGGACAGGGCCGTGCAGACAGGCGATTTTGCCAATATTGATTATGAAGGAAAGATCGACGGCGTGGCCTTTGAAGGCGGTACGGATAAGGGCTATGATCTGGAAATCGGTTCCGGCAGCTTTATTGATGGCTTTGAAGACGGCCTTATCGGCGCCGAAATCGGTGAGACAAGGGATGTTACGGTTACCTTCCCTGAAAGCTATCCCAATGCGGAGGTGGCCGGAAAGGAAGCGGTGTTTACCGTAACCGTTAACAGCATCCATACGGAATCCCTTCCGGAGCTGACGGATGAATATGTAAAAGGACTGGAACTGGATCTTTCCACGGTTGATGAGTACAAGCAGTATGTATTTGATATGCTGATGGAGGATGAGCAGAATACCCACGATTCCAATGCCCAGATCGATATCCTGGCTAAGGTAGTGGAGAATTCCGAGTTCAAAGAGCCTCCGGCAGATATGGTTACCCGTTATTATGACAGAATTAAAGCGAATATGAGCTCCTATGCCGCAATGTACGGCTATGATCTGGAAAGCTTTATGGCTGCGACAGGCTCCTCCGAGGAACAGGTTCAGGAATCTGCGGCACAGGCCGCCCGCGAAATTATTGCGATGAAGGCAATTGCGGATGCGGAGGACCTGAATGTGACGGACGAAGAGGTGGAAGCGGAGCTTCAGAAGAATGCGGCTGATTATGGCTACGATGATGTGGAAGAATATAAGAGTGCCATTGATTTGAAGGGCTATAAGGAATACATGATGACAGAGAAGGTGCTGTCCTTCCTGTTTGACAATGCGGTGGTTACCGATACGGAGCCTGTCCAGGAGCTGAATACTGAGGGAACAACGGAAACTGCCACGCAGACAGCTGAAACTGAGACAGAAGGAACAGAGACAGCCGGGACAGAAACCGGCGCCGCAGAGGAAACAGAAAGCGCTGCCGGGACACAGGCGGCGGATAAGAAGTAAAGGTAACTGTGAAGGTACCAAGAAGTTATCTGTAAAAGTAATAAAGCCAAAGCGCGCTTACCGCTTATTAAGAACACGAAAACGAGGGGTAAAAAAATGGAACTGACAAACATCAAGGATTTATTCAGAGAAAAAGAAAAGTATCAGGGCAGGAAGGTCACCGTTGGCGGATGGGTGAGAAGCAACAGGGATTCCAAGAATTTTGGATTCCTTGTAGTCAATGACGGAACCTTTTTTGAGCCGCTTCAGATCGTATACAGCAGCGAAATGCCGGGATTTGCGGAAGCAGCCAGAATCGGCGTGGGAGCTGCGGTGGTGGCGACGGGTACGATTGTAGAGACACCCGGGGCAAAGCAGCCTATCGAAATGCAGGCTGAGGAGGTTCTTGTGGAAGGAGCTTCCCCGGCGGATTATCCGCTTCAGAAGAAGCGCCACAGCTTTGAATACCTGCGTACGATATCCCATCTGCGTCCGAGAACGAATACCTTCCAGGCGGTTTTCCGCGTTCGTTCCCTGGCGGCGTATGCCATCCATAAATTTTTCCAGGAAAGGGAATTTGTTTATGTGCATACGCCCCTGATTACAGGAAGCGACTGTGAGGGTGCGGGAGAAATGTTCCAGGTGACTACGCTGGATCTGGAAAACGTGCCCAAAACGGAAGAAGGCAAGGTGGATTACAGCCAGGACTTTTTCTGCAAGCCTACCAACCTTACGGTAAGCGGGCAGCTGGATGCGGAAACCTATGCTTTTGCGTTCAGAAACGTATATACCTTCGGGCCGACCTTCCGCGCGGAAAATTCCAACACCACCCGCCATGCGGCTGAGTTCTGGATGATTGAGCCGGAAATGTGCTTTGCGGATCTGACGGATGATATGATGCTTGCCGAAAGCATGCTGAAGTATGTAATCCGTTATGTGCTGGACAATGCGCCTGAGGAGATGGCGTTCTTCAACCAGTTTGTGGATAAGGGGCTGATTGAGCGTCTGGAGCATGTCCTCACCTCTGAATTCGGCCATGTGACCTATACGGAGGCCATTGAAATCCTGGAGAAGCATAATGATGAATTTGAATATAAGGTACACTGGGGAAGCGACCTGCAGACCGAACATGAGCGTTATCTGACAGAAAAGGAATTCAAACGCCCTGTTTTCGTTACCGACTATCCGAAGGAAATCAAGGCATTTTATATGAAGCTGAACGAGGACGGCAAGACGGTTGCCGCCATGGACTGCCTGGTTCCCGGCATTGGGGAAATCATCGGAGGCAGCCAGAGGGAAGACAAGCTGGAGCTGCTGGAACAGCGTATGGAGGAGCTGGGGCTTAACAAGGAGGATTATGAATTCTACCTTGATCTGAGGCGTTACGGTTCCGCGCGCCATGCGGGCTTCGGGCTTGGCTTTGAAAGATGTGTGATGTATCTTACCGGAATGGGCAACATCAGAGATGTCATTCCATTCCCCAGAACAGTGAAGAACTGCGAGTTATAAGCGATACGGAAAAAACGGCTGCATAGAGGGCGGAAGCCGGAATGCGGCCGCAGATGCGATACGTAAGAAGGGCAGGATATGCGGAAGAAATTTTTCAGTCTACTTTTGATATTCATATTGGCAATATCCATGACGCAGACAGCATATGCTACCAGTATCAGCGACCTTCAGAAGCAGAGGCAGGAAAAAGAAAACCAGAAAAAAGGCACCCAGAGCCAGCTGGATTCCGTGAATGATCAGATCAATGATCTTTCCGGGGAAAAGGATGACGTGGATGCACAGATCAGTGAGCTGACCGGCCAGATTGCGGAAATTATGGCCAGTGTCAGCCTTCTGGAGGATGAAATCGCGGATACACAGGTGCAGATAGAACAGGCACAGAAGGATTATGATGAGGCCAAGGCCAAAGAGGAAGCGCAGTATCATGCCATGAAGAAACGTATCCAGTATTTGTACGAAAAGGGTGAGACCAGTTATCTGGAGCTGCTGATGGAAGCCAAGAGCTGGGCGGATATGCTGAACAAGGCCGAATATGTACAGGAAATTTATACATACGACAGAAAGATGCTGGATAATTATGCCGCTACCGTTCAGGAGGTGGCGCAGCTGAAGGAAAGCCTGGAGGAACAGAAATCAGAGCTGGAAGCCTCTGAATATGAATTGGAGCAGGAAAAAGATTCCCTGCAGGTGTCCCTGGACGAACAGAAGGAGCTTGCCGCAGATTATGAGGTGCAGCTTGCAAAGGCGAAGCAGGAAGCGGCGGCCTACAAGGCGAAGATAAAGCAGCAGAATGCGGAAATACAGAAGCTGGCTTCCCAGGAAGCCGCCAGGAAGGCGGAGGAGGAAGCGAGAAAGCGGGAGGAAGAGGCGCAGAAAAAGAAGCAGAATTCCCAGAGCGCACAGAATTCTTCCAACGGAACCGCCACTGCTTCATCGGGCGGAGCCAAAACCGTACCTCCAAAGATTGGCGGCGGGAGCGGGAGCGATATTGCCCAGTACGCCTGCCAGTTCGTGGGTAACCCTTACGTGCCGGGCGGGACAAGCCTGACAAACGGGGCGGATTGTTCCGGATTCACCCAGTCCGTATACAGGGTTTATGGCTACAGCATCCCCAGGAATTCATCGTCCCAGAGAAGCGCGGGCCGTGAGGTTTCCTATGAGGAAGCGCAGCCGGGAGATTTGATCTGTTATGCGGGCCATGTGGCCATCTATCTTGGCAATGGAAGAATCGTCCATGCCAGCAGTGTCAAAACCGGCATTAAATACGGCAACGCAACCTATAAGCCGATATTGTCTGTAAGAAGGATTGTTAATTAAGTTAAAAATGCCGCCCCGGAAGAAATATCCTCCGGGGCGGATGTTTTTTGCGGGCCGCTGGAATTCCTCAGAGACCTTTTTTATCAGTTGGGTATAGCAGGGGATATATCAGACGTTTGCCCTCAGGCCTTGCCTGCGATGCAGTCCAGGAGGTAACGCACCGCCTGCTCGGCCAGCTCCGACATGGAATATTCGGAGGATACGCCGACTACATGGTGATTGCATTTATTTACCGGCAGAAGGATTTTCATGGCGCTGCTCTGGCCTACGGCGACCGCCATGGCGGGAGTGACCTCGCCCAGCAGGGAGTCGGCGGCCATAATGCCCAGCGGGCCGATGATATAATCGGCATCCCGGCTGTTGACCAGCACCGGATTTTCCCCGGTGGCGCCGTAATCGGCCCCGGCCTTGAGCATGGCGGCCGTAGCGATGCTGTTTGTTCCGATTGCATAAATTTGGGCGCCGGGAATGGCAGCATTCTTTGTTTTCTCGGTAAGGAGGCTGCCCATACGGCCTCCCTGCCCGTCAATTATCATAATTTTCATGGCTGTTTTCCTTCTATCCGTTTATTGTGCGCCGCTGCCGGGCAGCAGGCCGTATTCCACAATGACGGAAGCCTCTACCTCCAGTTCGCCGGGCATGATGGTTACGTTTGCGGTATCCATGGATGCGGCTCTCATGCTTGTTTTTTCCGCGAGAGCGTTATCTGTATAGCGGGCTTCGCTGTAGGTGCTCTGTTCATTGAGGGCCGAGATTTCTCCCAGCTGGCAGCCGGCGGCCTGCGCCATACCTTCTGCCTTTGTCCGGGCGGCGGCGATAGCCAGGCTCAAAGCCTCCTGATAGCTTTCGTCATATTTACTGGAAAGGTAGGAGATGGACTGGATATTGTTGATGCCCGCGCTGACGGATTGTGCCAGTATGCCGCCCACCTGATCCAGGGGGAGATCGGATACGGTGAGCGTGGTTACCGCTTCATAGCCGATAAGCGTGCGCTCATCACCGCTCCAGTTATAGCGGGGATTCATATAGTAGCCTGTGGTCTGGATGGAGCCTTCCTTTACGCCAAGTTCAGTAAGGAGGGCGACCACCTTGTCCACATCCTCCGTATTCTTCTGCTGGCAGCCGGCGGCATCGGCGGCCTCTGTCTGAACCGAATATACGATTTCCGCGATGTCCGGGACCACGGTCACTTTTTCACTGCTGTTTACGGTAATTGTGCTCTCCGAAGCGCTGTCTGCGGAAAGCGGACCTTCGGCGGGAATGCCGGCGGCAGGGGCGGTTGGGGCTGTTGTCCGGGTTTCACATGCCACCAGGGTGCAGGCGCCAAGCGTGAGCAGTGCGGCGGCAGCGACGGATAAATAAGTTTTTTTCATAATAACCTCACTTCCTGCGGCCTGTCGGCCGCGTTCATCCTGTAATATCAATATAACAAAAACAGGGAGTGAAAGATAGGCCGGGGAAGAATAATTAAATAAATTTTAAGAGTAGCGGTGAAGGAACAGGACAGCTGCTTTTTGGAAACATAGAAGGAATCGGCATGCAGTATAAGCTTTGCCGGACGGAGCTGCCGGGCAGTTACGGTGACTTCGTACTGCGGGTATTGAGGGTGTTACGGGTACGGATATTATGGCGACTTTATATTTGCAAAGAAGGATAATACGGGTTATGATATCTAAGAGTAATTATTTGGCTGGTTAACGTAGAAAGGACAGGTATCTATGAATATTCTGACTGTTGAAAATATAACAAAATCCTATGGGGAAAGGAAGCTGTTTGACAATGCTTCCTTTTATCTGCAGGAGGGGGAAAAGGTGGGCGTCATCGGCATTAACGGCACGGGAAAGTCAACGCTGCTGAAAATCATGGCGGGACTGGAGGAGCCGGATGAGGGGAGCGTGACAAAAGCCAACCATGTGGTGGTGCGCTTCCTTTCCCAGCAGCCCGAATTCCGGCCGGAGGATACCATACTGGAAAGCGTCCTGAGAGGGAACAAAAAGAGCGGCGGGCAGACGGCGGGAGGTGCGCAGGAGGAGGACTGGGAAATGGAAAGCCAGGCCAAGACCATGCTTACCCGTCTGGGCGTGACGGATTTTTCCCAGAAATGCGGGGAGTTGTCGGGCGGACAGAAAAAACGCCTGGCGCTTGTGGCCGCGCTGCTGACGCCGGCGGATATCCTGATTCTGGATGAGCCGACGAACCATCTCGATAATAATATGGCGGACTGGCTTGAGGATTTTCTGCTAAAGTGGAAGGGCGCGGTGGTTATGGTAACCCATGACAGATATTTTCTGGACAGTGTGGCAACCCGTATTATTGAAATCGATAAGGGCAGCATTTATTCCTATCAGTCCAATTATGAAGGTTATCTGTCCCTGAAGGCGGAGCGGGAGGAAATGCAGGCTGCCAGCGAAAGGAAGCGCCAGTCCATTCTACGCAATGAGCTGGCGTGGATGCAGCGCGGGGCGAGGGCGCGTTCCACCAAGCAGAAGGCGCGTATCCAGCGTTATGAGGAGCTTAAGGGCATGGACGGCCCGGCTGCGGACGGCCGTGTGGATATGGGATCGGTTTCCTCACGGATGGGGCGTACGACCCTGGAGCTTTCCCATATCAGCAAGGCCTATGGGACGAAGAAGCTGATAGAGGATTTTTCTTATATTTTCCTGAAAAACGAACGGGTGGGCTTTATCGGCCCCAACGGCTGCGGAAAAACAACATTGATGAAAATTCTTATCGGGCAGGTGCTTCCCGATGCCGGGCAGGTGGTGATAGGGCAGACCATAAAAATCGGCTATTATGCCCAGGAAATTGCGGGCATTGCCGGAGGGACGCAGCTTCCGGAGGATATTGAAAGCGCTCGTATTGATCTGAAGACGGCATATATGGATCCGAAAAAAAGGGTGATTGATTATATCCGGGATACTGCGGAATATGTGCAGACGAAGGAGGGGAGCATTACCGCCTCCCAGATGCTGGAACGGTTCCTGTTTTCCGGAGAGGAGCAGTATGGCCTGATTGAGAAGCTTTCGGGCGGGGAAAAAAGAAGGCTGAATCTGCTGCGGGTGCTGATGGAAGCGCCGAATGTGCTCATACTGGATGAGCCTACCAATGATTTGGACGTTACAACACTGGCGATTCTGGAGGATTATCTGGACAGCTTTGACGGGATCGTGATAACCGTATCCCATGACAGGTATTTTCTGGATCGGATTGTGCAGCGGATTTTTGCATTTGAGGAGGATGGCAGGCTGAAGCAGTATGAGGGCGGATATACGGATTATGCCCTGCGTATCTCAGTGGAGGCGCAGCTTCAGGCGGAAGCGCAGGCCGGGACCTCCGGCCGCGGGCAGTCGGGGGGAGACGCTTCCTCCGGCCAGGATACGGCGGCCTCCGGCAAAAAAGGGAAGCCGGATCACATGAAGGCGAAAAAGCTGAAATTCACCTTCCAGGAACAGCGTGATTATGAAACCATAGAGGCGGAAATTGCGTCAATGGAGGAAAAAGCGGAACAGCTGGAAAAGGATATCGTTGCCGCTGCCACGGATTTTGTCCGACTCAACAGCCTGACCCAGGAAAAGGAGGAGCTGGAAAGCCTGCTGGAACAGAAAATGGAGCGGTGGATGTATCTGGAGGATTTGGCGGCCAGGATTGAGGCCGGGGAATCAGGGGAATAAGCAGGGCAGTAAAAAATATGGAATATAAAAATGGCTCCGCACTGTCCATGAGTGCGGAGCCATTCCCTTTACATCATTCCTTCTTTAATTACGTTGTGGTCACGCAGCACTTTTTCGATTACCGTCCCCCTGATAACGTGGAGAATGGGTTTCTTCAGTGCGTTGAGCGGCCCGGGAAGTTCGATTTCCAGCGGGGATTTGCCGTCCATAAGCTTGACGGAGCTGTCGAGAAGCTCGCGGATATCATATACGCTGCCCCATACTTCCGGTACGCCTCTGTCTACGCCGAGCAGGCCGTATACGGCTTCCATGGCTGTTCTGACAGAATACTCGGTAGTGAAGATGGTGTCCCTGGGAGTCTCTGCAAACTGGCCAAGGAATGCGAAGTTCACGCAGCCGTCAGGAATAACATCCGGGCGGTCGCCCTTTGCCCTGGGCATGAAAAATGCGGTGATATAGGGCATCATGGTAGGAACGCAAACCGCGCTGTTTTCAGCCAGATCAGGAATCTGCTCTGTGGGAACACCCAGGTGATACAGCCATTCCTCCGTGATTTCCTTACCGGTGCATTCCCTCATGGGCTTTTTCACATAGTCGCCGGGCCTGTCGGTGAACAGGCCGTATACCCATACGCAGACCTTATCCTTATCCTGATCCTTGAACTGGCCCTGACGGTTGATGGTCCAGCTTAACAGCCAGGAGGAATCCTGACAGCTTACGATGCCGCCGGTAACCACATTGCCGGTTCTGGGATCGCGCTTGCAGATATTGGTGATATAGGGGATGATTTTGTCATCCAGCGTGGTGACGGTGGCGGATTCCCAATTGGTTTTGGAGATATCGGAGCAGAATTTCTCCGGGTGGCCGAAGGAAGGATCCTGCTTTGCGATATTTTTCCAGAGGTTCCAGCAGCCGCTGGTGCGGACCTCGGCGTCACCGTTGGGGGCATGGTTCTGGTCGCCGTAAATGGTGCCCTCCGTACAGCTTCCGTTGGTGACGAATACCAGGTCGTTTTCGGAAAGGACGATTCCCTTTTCCACGCCGTTTACCCTGCACTCAAGAAGGGAAGCGATCTTTTTGCCGTCTTTAAAATCAAATACCACATTGGTGACTTCTGTATTGAACTGGAAATCAACGCCTGCTTCCTCCAGATATTTCTGCATGGGCAGAATCAGGGATTCATACTGATTGTATTTGGTAAATTTCAGGGCGCTGAAGTCGGGCAGCCCGGAAATGTGATGGATGAATCTCTGGAAGTACAGCTTCATTTCCAGCGCGCTGTGCCAGTTTTCAAAAGCGAACATGGTTCTCCAGTACAGCCAGAAGTTGGAATTGAACACTTCGTCGTCAAATACGTCCTCGATGGTCTTGTCATAAAGATCCTCATCCTTCGTCATGAAAAGCTTCATGATCTCCATGCAGCCCTTCTGGCTCAGATTAAACCTGCCGTCTGTGTGGGCATCCTTGCCGCGTTCCTTTGTGGCACGGCAGAGAGAGTAGTTGGGGTCATGCTTGTTCAGCCAGTAGAACTCATCCAGCACGGAAGCGCCGGGCTTTTCCAGGGAAGGAATGCTGTGGAACAGATCCCAGAGACATTCGAAATGGTTTTCCATTTCCCTGCCGCCGCGCATAACATAGCCGCGGGACGGATCGAAGATACCGTCGCAGGAGCCGCCGGCAATATCCTGGGCCTCCAGAATGTGAATGTGGGAGCCGGGCATCTGTCCATCGCGTACAAGGAAGCAGGCCGCCGCCAGGGAAGCAAGGCCGCTGCCGACCAGGTATGCATTTTTCTCATCCACGCCCTCCGGCTTTTCCGGTCTTGCAAAGGCTTCATAGTTGCCGTTGCTGTAGTAAATTCCCTTGCTGTTCTTTTCATACTTTCCAAGCTCTGTGTTGCGGTAGCCGTTGTTGGAGGAAGCTTTTTTGGAGTCAACCGCCTTATCCCCCTGTTTTTTCTTTGCTGTTAAATAGGCCGCAGCCCCTACGCCCGCTGCCAGTACGGAGGCAGCCCCGATTGCCTTTGATTTGTTTGACATTTTTATTTCCACCTTTCTTTTATGTTCGTGTTGTTTGTTTATGTGATTATAATAGCCGGAACAAAGTGAAATTACTATTTACAAAAACGGCGCGGTGATAAAAAACTTATCAAACGATCAAATCTGATAAATTTTTTATCACTGCGCCTGTTTTGATAAAATATAGGTAACGGTTCGTAGCAGTTCAGTATTTTAACGGCTATAATGCGGTTGCTTTCGTTTAGGCACGGGGCTTATCCGTGGGCGGGATTACCGGATCCGGTGAAGAAAAACCGGAGGTCCGGATATCCGGGCTGCAGAAATTATTTATGGATACGGAGATGCAGCCGCGGATGGCGGTACAGAGGTAGTTGACGATTTCATGGTAATTTTCCTTCATTCCCTGTTTGATCCAATCCAGCATGATTCCCACAAAACTGTATTTATAGAAATCCGCGATGAAATTTTTATCTGTATCGGAGAGCTGCATACCCTGTGATTTTTCATTGACCACGCCCATGATCAGGTCATGCGTCAGGCGGAACAGATAGCTTTCAATCTGTTCGCGGCTGAGGGAATGGTATACGTTCATAATAAAGGGCTTATTTTCCATGACCGCTTCAAAAACCTGCAGAAGACCCTCCTGCCAGGTATCATAGGTTTTCTTCCCCTGAAGCGCCTGGGCGGCGTCTTCGTAGCAGATCCATTCCACCAGATCATAAATATCCTTAAAATGATAATAAAAGGTCATCCGGCTGATTCCGCAGTCCTCGGTCAGGTCGCGGATGGTGATTTTGTCCAGCGGCTTCTTTAAAAGAAGCTTTTTCAGGGATGCTTCCAGGGCGGTTTTGGTTATATTATGCATGGGGATACCTCGCTTTTCACTGGCCCGGTTCCTCCGCCTGGAGCAATTTTCAAATACACGCTGGGGGATTGCGGACCTTCAATACTAAAAAGAATAACGGAATTAAGGAGAAGTGTCAATATGGAACCGGAAATCCGGCAGGCAGGATATCTGCTTTGACGTTTGGCCTGACAGGGATTATAATGTTACTGTTCACTCAGTACTGTGCATTTACTGCACAGTACGTAAGAAAGTGATTCAAGAGTGCATAAATCCCATCGCCGCAGGCGATATTTAATGGATTTATGCAGTTACTGGTCACGGAGTGAACAGTAACATTATAATAGGTATACGTAGCAAAGGAAGTTGCAGGCCGGAAAGGCCAGCCGTGTAAATCACCGGGGAAGCCGGCAGTTATGGTTTAACGGCGGAATGTGAGGCAGATAATGGAAAAGATAGGAAGAAATGAGCCCTGCTGGTGCGGCAGCGGACGGAAATACAAACAGTGCCACGAGGCGTTTGATGAAAAGATAAAGCATTTTGAGCTGCAGGGACATATGGTTCCCGAGCGATGCATGATAAAGAATCCGGAGCAGCTTGCGGGCATCCGGGAGAGCGGGCTTGTGAACATTGCAGTGCTTGATTATGTGGCGGAGAATATCAGGGAAGGCATGACCACGGAGGAAATTGACCGTCTGGTGGAGAGCAAAACAAGGCAGCTGGGCGGCATCCCGGCGCCTTTGGGCTATGAAGGATATCCTAAAAGCGTATGTACCTCTGTGAATCATGAGGTCTGCCACGGTATTCCCAGCGAGGCTGTGGTTTTAAAAAGTGGGGATATTGTGAATGTGGATGTCTCCACTATTTGTAAGGGATATTACAGTGATTCCTCACGTATGTTCCGGATCGGCAGGGTGGATGAGGAAAAGAGCCGCCTGGTCCGTGTGGCGAAGGAATGTATGGAGAAGGGGATCGCGGCTGTGAAGCCGTGGACATTCCTGGGGGATATGTCGGATGCGGTCAACGCCCATGCCAGGGAAAACGGCTGCAGCATCGTGATCGACATGGGCGGCCACGGCGTAGGACTTGAGTTCCATGAGGATCCTTTTGTCAGCTATGTGGCTCCGAAGGGGACGGAGATGCTTATGGTGCCGGGGATGGTTTTCACCATTGAGCCCATGGTAAATCTGGGAAAGCCGGACATTTACCTGGATGATGAAAATGGCTGGACTATTTATACGGAGGATGGAAAGCCGTCGGCGCAGTGGGAGGTTACTGTGGCCGTTACGGAGGATGGCTGTGAAATATTGGCATATTAACTGTCTGCGGCGGCAGGCTGCCGGGCTCCGGGGTATTCGGTTTGGAATATCCCGGAGCTTTTTTTGGAAGGAAACGGAATACCGTGCGGGAAACAGGATGCCTTGCTGCCGGATACCGGTCCGGAAATGCCACTTACCGTAAAGGTATGGATTTTGAGAGGGGATTTGAGGTATTCTTATATCAGAAAAGAAAAGCAGATGTAAGAAGGGAGTGAGCGGCCGTGAAAGTCAGGATTGAACGCATCGGGGCAGGGCAGAAGGAAGAAGCGCTTCTGCGGCTGGCAAAGGAGGACGGTTCCACGGAAAAGCTGCGGACGTACATTGAGACGGACAGCTGGAAGAAGGTATCCATTCTCTGCAAAAAGGAGGAGGAGCTTCACCGGATTGACAGCGATACAGTTTTTTATGTGGAATCCGTCCGTGAAATACAGTCCATCCATACGGCGGATGAGGTGTATGAAACAAGAGAAAGGCTTTATGTGCTGGAAAAACTGCTTCCGGCTTCCTTTATACGGATATCCAGATCCGTCATACTGAATCTGGATAAGGTGAGGCTGTACAGGCCTATCCTCAATGGGCTGATGGAGGCCGGGCTGGAAAACGGAGAGTCTGTATATATATCCAGAAAGTATCTGAAAGAGGTACGGGACAGGATACTGGAGGAAGCGAAATGAGGTGTGGAAAATGACCGGGAATAATAAGATAAATGGGGAAGTACGGTTGGAAATATTAAAAAGAGGGGGCCTCATTGGGGGGCTCCTCTGGGCCGGCGCAGTGCTTTATGTGAGCCTGCGGTACCGGACGCTGGGGCCGGCGGTGCTGCCGTGGATGGTTCCCATGCTGGCAGTGGATATTCTGGCCGGTGTGTTTCTTTTGTGGTTAGGCCTGCGGAAACAGGTGATAGGCGGTATGTCGGCATTATGGACGGCTTTTATCGCACTTTTTCTGATGGTAATAGTCGGACGAATTCTGCCGGAATGGGTCAGGCAGATAATCGGGCTGGATTTTGGAATCCTGCTTGTGCTTTGCGGAGGAAATTATTATTATCTTTCGAGGATGGCAAAAAAGATGAATCAGGGAAGAAGCGGTTATACGCTCCGGATAGATTTAAAGGAAAAACCATCCTCGAAGGAGGATTTCCTGAGACAGTTTGAGGCTTACTGTGTCAAAGAAAATATTGATCTTGTATATGAGGTCAAGGATGTGCCGGCGGTGGTTCTTATGAACGGTGTCCGGTGTGAGGTAAGCCTGGACAGTACGCCCGGCTTTGGCGGGGCGGATTATGTGATGAAGGTTACAGAAAGGTAATGCCCCCTTCTGTTTCCCCGGCCCGCCATGCAGCTACAGGAGGCTGCATGGCGGGTCTTATTTTAGGTTTTAATAAGATTGTTGTGCAGACAGTTACTCAGGCTGCAGCGCGGCAGTGAGGGCGGATATTTTTTCCCTGACCCGCAGGACAATTTCATTGGCGGGGATTTTGCAGGTGTCGGCCTTGTTTCCGCGAAGAGTCATTTCCACGCAGCCTTCCTTCCTGTTTCTTGGGCTGGCAATCAGACGGATGGGGATGCCAAGCAGATCCGCATCGGAGAACATGACGCCGGCGCTTACGTTCCTGTCATCATAGAGAACCTCCACGCCTGCACGCTGCAGCTCATCATACAGGGCGTCAGCCATGGCATGTACTTCGGCATTGTCACTGCGCATACAGCACAGATGAACCTGCCAGGGAGCGATGGTGATGGGCCATATGGGGCCGTATTCATCGTGATGCGCTTCGCAGACGGAAGCCGCCAGGCGTCCGATGCCGATGCCGTAGCAGCCCATCAGGGGATAGTGGGCGGCGCCGTCGGCATCCACGTACTGCATGTGCATGGCCTTGCTGTATTTGGTTCCCAGCTGGAAGATATTCCCCACCTCAATGCCGCGGGATATGGTCAGGGAGTGCCTGCCGCATACCGGACAGATGCCGCCCTCCTGCGTCTTTGCAAAATCTTCATACGACGCATCCGGGCAGTCCCGTTCCATGCACAGGCCGGTATAATGAAAGTCAGCGCGGTTGGCGCCGCAGACCAGGCCGGTTGCGCCTTTCAGGGAACGGTCAAACAGAATGGTGAGCTCCGTATTTTCACCGCTGCTTTTCCGCAATCCGGCATACAGGGCGGCGGGACCGATAAAGCCTGCCTGCAGGCCGGAGCCTTCCGTGATTTCCCCGGGATGGACCTCTTCTCCCAGCCGGTTGGTGAGTTTGGTTTCATTTACGTCCAAATCACCGCGGATAAAAAGGACGACGTAGGAATCATCCCGGTTCCGCTGGTAGACAACAGCCTTGCAGCATTGGGCGGCTGTGATTCCCAGAAAAGCGCAGAGCTCATCAATGGTATGGACGCCGGGGGTGGAAACCTCAGTCAATGCCGGGAGCGGCAGGGAGGAGGCGGCACATTCCGTATGCCCGTCCGTCCGGCCTTCAGATGCACAGATTCCCTCCGACGGCGCTTCTGTGATGCATTCCGCCGCTTCCATATTGGCGCGGTAGCCGCAGGAAGGGCACAGGACGATGGAATCCTCTCCGGCGGAAGTAAGGAGCATGAATTCATGGGACAGATTTCCGCCCATCATGCCGGAGTCCGATGCCACGGAGATCACCTCCGGTATGCCCGCTCTGGCAAAAATGCGTTCATAGGCGCTGTGGCAGCGCCGGTAGCAGGCTTCCAGGTCCTCCTGGGAGGTGTGGAAGGAGTAGGCATCCTTCATAGTGAATTCCCGGACGCGGATCAGTCCGGCCCTGGGCCGCGCTTCATCCCGGAATTTGGTCTGGATCTGGTAAAAAAGGAAGGGATATCGGCTGTAGGTGGCCCCATATTCCCTTACCAGCGCAACGGCGGCCTCCTCATGGGTCATGCCAAGCACCATGGGGGAACCGTTCCTGTCCGTAAAACGCAGCAGCTCGCTGCCTACGGAGTCGTAACGCCCCGATTCCTGCCAGTAGGAGGCGGGCAGCACTACGGGAAACTGCACCTCCTGGCCGCCTGCGGCATCCATTTCCTCCCTGATGATCTGTTCGATTTTCCGGGTGATGCGGCACAGGGGCGGCAGGGATGAATAGATGCCGTTCGCCACGTATTTCATATAGCCGCCGCGCAGCATGAGGGCGTGGCTTTCCACAACACAGTCGGAGGGCGTTTCCCGGAACCGGTCGCCGATTAGATTTGCAAGCTTCATAAAATAACCTCCTGTCCTTAGGGCGTGTTTATATAATGCCCTGGTGGCGGCAGGAGGGGACAGGGAATAAAAAAAGCCCCGAGCCGTCCCGCCGCATGATAAGGGAATGGCTTAGGGCGAACCTTCAGGGTCCGTGGTACCACCTAAATTCGGAAAAAATCCGCGCTCACGGTACAGGGCATAGCCCAATACCTTTCTCTGTTACGGGAGAACCCGGCGGGGCTTACTCACGTCTTCAGCTGCCGGATAAATACGGCAGGAAAACGGTTCGGCCTGCGGCTCAAAGAGGGGTTCGGCATTTTTTCAGGAAAGACTCACACCAGCCGTCTTCTCTCTGGACCATCCGAAATGCGTACTGTTTCTTTTCTCAGCCTTTGAGGAATGTAAAATTTTGTTAAGAATAGCACGGGCCGGAATATCTGTCAAGTACGGATTTATTGACAGTACGGATTTATTTTACTGTGCGGCTTTATTTTACCTGTTATGGATTTATTTTGCCGGAGGATTGCGCAGACAGGGGACGGAAGTTATAATGGAAGGGAACCTGGCAGTATCCATGAGGGAAACGGGCGGTTACGGTGGAAGAAGCCGTATTGGTGCAGTTACGGCAAAAGAAGCTTCACAGGGACGGTCCCTTTCGGAAGGGGAAGCATTCCGGCGCTGCGGCGGCGCGCCGGGAAAGGACATCATACAACAATGAATAAACAAAAGATGACAGCAAAAGAAATTTTTTCCATACCCAATCTGATGGGATATTTCAGGATACTTCTGATTCCGGTATTTTCCTGGATATATATCCATGCGGATGGTGTGTCGGATTATTATATGGCGGCGGTGTTGGTGGGAATTTCCGGGCTGACCGATATGTTTGACGGCAAGGTTGCCAGGAAATTCAATATGATTACGGAGCTTGGGAAGTTTATAGACCCACTGGCGGACAAGCTGACGCAGGGAGCGCTGGTGCTCTGCTTTGCCGTCCGTTACCCGCTGATGCGGGCGGTTCTGGCGCTTTTTATCCTCAAAGAGGGTTTTATGGGAATCATGGGGCTGCTGCTTCTCCCCAGAGGGAAGAAGCTGGATGGCGCCATGTGGTTCGGCAAGGTGTGCACCGCGGTCCTTTACGTTCTGCTGTTTATTCTTCTGCTGTTCCCTGGAATCAGCCTGACAGCCGCAAATCTTCTGATATCTGCATGCGGCGCCTTCATGCTGTTCAGCCTTATCATGTACATCCCTGTTTTTCGGAAAATGTGGAAGGAAAGCGAGCCTTCCGGAAAATAAACAGCCTGCCGGGTGCAGGAATAAAGATATCCGCAGGAGCTGATCAGTGCCGGTTTACGGCATCCTTCAGCTCCTGATTCAGTTTGCGGACCGTTTCGCCGTCCGGCTTTAGGATTTCACGGTCATAGGTATACAGGCCGTTTACCTCTTCCTCCACGTCGGACAGCTGGGTATAGATGGTAGCGGAAATGCCTTGCTTTACCGCGGGGAGGATGGTGGAGGACAGAAGGCGGCGATAGCCTTCCGTAAGGGTCTGGCGGCTGTCATATTTACCGTAGCCGTAGAGCTTTTCGCTGTAGCTGTGTCCCGGGACCTGCCAGGAATAGCCGCCGAATTCGGTAAGAGCCAGGGCGCGGACAGGCTCCGGGCGGAATTTCAGGGTAAAGAAATAATAGTGCAGGCTGCACAGGTCGCCGCCCTTCTGGTCAAACCAGCCGCTGGCATGGTCTATCAGCCTTGTGGAATCCAGGCTGCGGACAAAATCCGCGATCTTCAGGGCGTCGAACTGCCCCCACCCCTCATTGAAGGGAACCCAGCATACTATGGAGGGATGGACCCGGAGGGCTTCTATCGTTTCCTTTGTTTCACGTAGGAATTGCTTTCTCCCCTTCGCATCCCTGCGCGAAAGAAGGAAGCGGCTGTGCCTTCCGTCCTTTATGGTAATGTGCATGGCATTGAAAAGGGTGGCCAGGTATGTGACGAACCAGTGGCGATAGGAGCTGCCGCCGCATACCATATCCTGCCATACCAGCATTCCCAGCCTGTCGCAGTGATAGTACCAGCGCTGAGGCTCTATTTTGATATGCTTTCGGAGCATATTGAAGCCAAGATCCTTCATGGCCCTGATGTCATAAATAAATGCTTCGTCGCAGGGGGCGGTGTACAGGCCGTCAGGCCAGTAGCCCTGATCCAGGACGCCGGTCTGCATATAGGGGCTGTTATTCAGGAAAATACGGCGCAGGCCGTCGCTGCCGGTCTGGATATCGCATTTGCGCATGGCAAAATAACATTCCACCCTGTCGTCCTCCATTTCCAGGGTTGCATGGTAAAGGAAGGGATCCTCCGGGGTCCAGGCATGGAAACCAGGCAGGGGCAGGACTGCCTCCCGGTCCGGGGAAAAGGTATGGACGCACACTGCGCCGGAGGACTGTTTGCCGGCTGCGGGACGCGCCGGATCGTCCCGGTATTGTCTGTCCTCCTCCGTTTCCGGCCGGACCGTACAGCGGATTGGCCCTCCCTTTCTGCGGCCGCCGGCAGTAATCCTTACGCGGCAGCAGGAACCGTCATAATCCGGCGTAAAATGGACCGCCGAAATATAGGGATCGGGGACAAGCTCAAGCCATACGGTCTGCCAGATGCCGCTCTGGGCAGTATAAAACATACCTCCCTTATTAAGCTTCTGCTTTCCTCTGCTGTAACAGGAGGTATCACTGTAATCCCGCACGCGCACCAGAAGCTCGTTGGAGGCTTCTTCGGCAATATCCGTTATATCCAGTGTGAAGGGAAGGTATCCGCCCGTGTGCTCCCCCGCTGGTTTCCCATTAACAAATACGGCGCATTCCTGATCCACAGCGCCGAAATGGAGCAGTACCATTTGATCCTTCTGTTGTTTGCGGAGGGTAAAGCTGCGGCGGTACCACAGGAATTCATCCGGTGAAAGCCTCCGTCCCACACCGGACAGCGGAGCTTCCGGGGAAAAGGGAACGGGAAGCTGTCCCTCAAACCGGGCGGGAATGTTGGGGGAAGGGGTAAAACAGTAATCCCACATCCCGTTCAGATTAATATAAGATGCCCGTACTATAGCGGGACGGGGATATTCCTTCCATGTATCGGCAGGATTTATGCTGCGGCTCCACCGGGTTCTGCACAGACCCGGAACGCCGTTATCCTTCTTTTTACTCATTATTTTCGACCTTTCTGCCTGACAGGCGTGTAATCAATAGCCTTAAGCATCCGGGCAGTGCGCAAGGCTGCTGCCGGGACGGCTATGGTATAGCGTAACCATTCAGTTGTCCGGACGGTTATAGTATAGCATTTTTTCATCCGGAAAAATAGCGGGGAAAGGGTGCAAAGTATACAGGAATCATGTATAATAAAACGATACAGGTATTTATTACATTTTATGGGGAGGAAAAGGCGCTATGAATATATTCGGAAGGGAAAGTCTGAAAGCTCCATTCAAATTACCGGCTAATATTGTTTCAAAGGCAGGCCTGCGGCATGCAGGAGGAATAAAGAGGATGCTGCCGGTAATGCTTTGTCTGGCGGCGGCAGGGATGGCCCTGCTGGCCGGATGCGGGAAGGCGAATGGAAAGCTGGATCCGGATAACCCGGTTACGGTTACGGCATGGCATTATTATAACGGCGCGCAGCAGACCGCTTTTGATGCGCTGGTGAAGGAATTCAACGATACGGTAGGACTGGAAAAGGGCATTTTTGTGAAAAGCGCCAGCAAGGGCGACGTGAACCAGCTGGAAGAGGTGGTGATGTCCGCGCTGAAGAAGGAAGTGGGCAGTGAGGAAGCGCCGGATATGTTCTCCTGTTACGCGGATACAGCCTATGAAATCCAGCAGATGGGCTATCTGGCCGATATTTCTCCCTATATTAGTAAGGAGGAGCTGAGTGAATACGTGGACTCCTATGTGGAAGAGGGCAGGATTGGGGAAGCCGGCCAGCTGTTTATTTTTCCTACGGCCAAATCCAGCGAAATCTTCATGCTGGATAAAACGGACTGGGATAAATTCTCACAGGCCGCCGGCGTGGAGCTGTCCTCCCTTTCGACCATGGAAGGGCTGGCGGAAACGGCAGGGAAATATTATGACTGGACGGACAGCCTGACACCGGACATACCCAATGACGGCAAGGCTTTTTACGGCAGGGACGCGATGGCGAATCTGTTTATTATCGGTTCCATGCAGCTGGGGACTGAGATTTTCAAGGTGGAAAACCAGCAGGTGACGCTTCAGGTGGATAAAGCTGTGATGAAGCGTATCTGGGATACCTGGTACATACCCTATGTGAAGGGATACTTCAGCGCTTACGGCAGGTTCCGTTCCGATGATGTGAAAATAGGCGAGCTGATTTCCTATACGGGTTCCACTACCTCCGCCATGTATTTCCCGGATGCGGTGGAGCTGGAGGATGAAACCTACCCCATAGAATACATAATCCTTCCGGCGCCCGTATTCGAAGGCGGTGAGAATTATGCGGTGCAGCAGGGCGCGGGCATGGTAGTGACCAAAACGGATGAGAAGAAGGAATATGCCTGTACTGAATTCCTGAAGTGGTTTACCCAGGCGGAGAACAACATTGAATTCGGCTGTTCCTCCGGCTATCTTCCGGTAAAAAAAGCGGCCAATGATAAGGCTGAGCTGGATAAAATTATTGAAGAACGCGGACTTGAGGTACCGGAGAAGACATATGATACGCTTGTGGCTGCTTTTGATACGGTTAAGAGCAGCACCATGTATACCAACAAGGCCTTCCAGGGCGGCACAGCGGCGAGAAAGGTTCTGGAATATAACCTTTCCGACAAAGCCGTTGCTGACCGGGCTGTTGTGGAGGAGAAGCTGGCAGCGGGGGCTGATCCTGACGAGGCAGTATCGGAGTTTATCTCTGATGAGGCTTTTGAAGAATGGTTTGCAGGTTTGCAGAGTAAGCTGCAGGAAGCAGTAGAAAGTAAATGAGAATGAAAAAAAGAACGATTTTCAGCTTGTTTGTGGTACCGCTGATACTGGTTATGATGGTTCAGGCCATGATATCCTATGGAACTTTCTTTTTCAGCGGCACACCCTTTCTTTTAAAAGAATATTCTGTGGGTATTCTGAACCAGACAGTGGAAAACCGGAAAATCCTTCTGGAAAACGATATGGTACAGCGTTGGTCGGAGATGAAGGAGGAGGAAGCTAAGGCGAAGAATGCGCTGGAGCAGCAGCTTACGACAAGAAGAATAACGGTGCATGATTTCCTGAATAATGAAGAGGCCCAGAAGGATTTCCTGGAAAATATGCTGGACACCATGCTTTATATGATGAGAAAAAATACGGTTACCGGATCCTTTCTCATTCTGGCAAACGACAGCGTGGGTACGCAGGAAAGTACCTGCGACGGCATTTATTTCAGGGATTCCGATCCTACGGGAAATCCGGCTGATTATGCGGATGTCCTGCTGGAAAGAGGGGCAAGCAGCTTTTCCCATGCAAAGGGTATTCCCCTGGATACGCTTTGGACCACCAGCTTCCATCTGGGTAAAAGCGGGGAATTGAGCTGTGACGATTTTTTCTTCAAGCCTTATGAAGCGGCAAAGCTGTACCCTGATACGGATTACAGGAATCTGGCCTACTGGAGCAGGCCCTTTACCCTGGAGGGAAATACGAAAAGCGACAGCTATCATATGATTGCCTATTCGATTCCTTTGGTGTACCAGGGAACGGTTTACGGTGTGATGGGGGTGGAAATTTCTGAGAATTATCTGGCGGAAATGCTTCCCGTAAGAGAGCTGAACAGCCAGAACCAGGGCAGCTATATGCTGGCCGGGCTGGCGGAGGACGGAAGCCTGGATCCTATGGTGGTGACCGGGGCGGCGGTTTTGACAATGGAAAGGCTTGAGACGGAAACAACCAGATATAATTCCCTGTACCGTCTTTCCGTACGTGGAAAGGAGGCCTATGCGGGTGTCAGCAGGCTTCATCTTTACAACACCAATACGCCGTTTTCAGACGAGGTCTGGGTGGTGGCAGGCGTGGAGGGAGAGCGGGAGCTGTTCGGAATTGGGAATAAGATTGTATGGAATCTTTTGATTGCGATACTGGTGGGTCTTGTGTTCGGCATGGTCAGTATCTATATAATGGTTTCCCATCTTACAAAGCCTATCAGAGGACTGGTGAAGTGTATCAGAAACAGCGGCGGGAAACGGCTTACCGGCTACCAGATGAGCGATATTGCGGAGGTTGATGAGCTGTTTGATGTGGTTCAGGAGCTGATGGTAAGGCAGCAGGAAGCGGAATACAGCCTGATGGAGGAAAAGGAACGTTACCGGATCGCGCTGCAGAGCAGTACGGATATCCTGTATTCCTATGATGTGCGCGGCGATTGTATGAATGTATACAATGTAGGCGACAAAGAAGGAATGGAGGGTGTAACGGAATGCCATTATGATTCGGATGCGTTGGAACAGCTGAAAGCATGCTGCCTTCATGAGGACGACCGGGAAATGGTAAGGGAGGCGCTGCGGGAAAGCGAAAATGAGATCGATCTGGTATTTGAAGCCAGGATGAGTGAAGAGGCGACGGATTATTCCTGGATGGAAATGACCGGAAAGGTTATCTGTGACGCCAATGGAGAACGTTCCAAAATCATCGGCAGCATAAAAAATATCCATGAAAAGAAGATACAGGAGCTGATGGAGCTGGATACGGTCAGGAGAGATCCGGTTACCGGACTCTACCGCCGCAGCGTAGGCGAAAAGATGATTTCGGCCCAGTGGGAGGAGAATACCGCAGGCTGTCTGCTTCTGCTTGATATGGACAGATTCCGTGAGCTTGATGAAAGATACGGCATTGTATTCGGCGATGCCATCCTGGAACAGATTGGAAGCTCCATATTAAAAATAAAGGAAACATTTACGGAAGACGGCAGAATCAGGATGATGGCGGTCCGTGAGGGCGGCGATGAGATACTCATCTGGATGGAAGGCGCAAGAAAGGCTGAAGCGGCTGATTTCCTGCAGGCTCTGCGGGAGAGGATTGCCGATATTTATCCGGATGCGGGATTCTGTCTCCAGATATCCTCCGGCGGGGCGGTACGCAGGAAAAAGGAAGAGCTGTCAGCACTTATGGACAGGGCCGCCTGGGCGCTGGCCTATGCGAAAAACAGCCGCAGCGGTGTATCGGTATTCTATGAGGAACTGTCCGGGGAACAGCTTGAAAGTCTCTGCAGGAAGCCTGAGATTGATGAAATAGTCAGTGTTTCCTATCAGAGGGGGATTCCCATGGTTCCTCTTGTCTTTAACTTTTTTGACAAAAGCAGCGATGTGAGAGGAATTCTGTCCGTCCTGCTGGTGAAGCTGGGAACCCATTACGGTCTTTCTGATATTTTGATATCTGAGGCGGACGCGCAGTTCTATACGGTACATATGGCCTATCAGTGGCACAGCAGGCCGGAATACAGGATAGGCGGCGGGGCAAAGTATTTTACAGAGGAGGAATATGAGGAGTATGCCGCAAGCCTGAACGGTGGCTTCCGTATTTTTGCAGGAAGCGCGGAACGTAAGAAGGAGAATGATTTCTTTGTAATCCCTCCCCGCACAAGCTGCCTGACAGTACCGTTGTATGACAGCGGTAAATATACGGGCTGTATCACCTATGCGGCGGATGCGGAACAGCTGAACCTGCGCGAGGCGGAAAGGGGAGAGCTTCTGGAAATAGCCAAAATCATCGAGAGCAATATCAACCGTGAGCGGTATGACCTGGCAAGCCGGGCGAAGAGCGATTTCCTTTCCCGGATGTCTCATGAAATCCGTACTCCCATGAACGCGATTATCGGCATGACAGGGATTGCCATACAGGAAAAGCAGGATTCGCAGAAAGTGGAGGACTGCCTGCACAAGATTGACAGCTCTTCCCAGTATCTGCTCAGCCTGATTAATGACATTTTGGATATGTCCAAGATAGAAAGCGGAAAGATGAAGCTGGAAAATGGTATTTTCAGCATGAAGCAGCTGCTGGAGGGCGTATATAATCTGATTGAACCGCAGACCATGGAAAAAAATATTGAATTTACCCGGGAATTTGTGATTTCAGAGGAATGGGTGACGGGCGACAGCCTGCACCTGAACCAGGTGCTGATTAACCTTCTGGGAAATGCGGTGAAATTTACGCCTCGGGGAGGGCATATCAGGCTGAAGGCCGTGCAGAAGCCGGCCGGGGAAGGAATGGTAAAAACCACTTTTTCCGTGAGGGATGACGGAATTGGCGTGAGCAGTGAAAACAGACAGCGGATTTTCCGTTCCTTTGAGCAGGCCAGCGACGATACCTCCCGGAAATATGGAGGAACCGGGCTGGGGCTTGCCATCAGCGACCGTCTGGTGCGGATGATGGGCGGCCACATAGCATTGGAAAGCGAGGAAAACAAAGGAAGCGACTTTTCCTTTACCCTGCTTCAGACAGTCGGCAGGAGGCCAGCGGAGGAAGACGATAAGCTTACCGAGGGGGCGCTGGCAGGGTTAGAGGGAGCCAGAATCCTTCTTGTGGAGGATAATGAGCTGAATCTGGAAATCGCAAGGACGATCCTGGAAATGCAGAAATGTCAGGTAGAGACAGCGTTGAACGGACAGGAGGGCGTAGATCGTTTCTGTGAGAGCAGCGAGGGATATTATGATTTGATCCTCATGGATATCCGAATGCCTGTAATGGACGGTCTGGAGGCGGCGAAGCTGATAAGGGCATCCGGAAGAACGGATGCCAGGACGGTTCCCATTGTGGCGATGAGCGCCAATGCCTTTGAGGAGGATGTGAAGAAATCCCTGGAAAGCGGGATGAACGCCCATCTGGCGAAGCCTTTTCAGATGGAAGACCTTATCCGGACGATGCGGCGGATTATAGGGAGAGAAAACAGGGTTGGAAAGAACGGGCCCGGAGAAACAGAGGCGGAGTAATCGGGCATGTGGCCATAAAAATCCGGCGGAAGGTGAAGAACCTCCGCCGGATTTTTGTGCGCCCGTTACGGTTACATATAATGAATCTGATCCTTATACTTTTCAAACAGAACATTATTGAATTCTTCTCCGCCGTCCACGTTGGCGCTGTGGAAAATCGGCGGCTCAATGCCCATTTCCTGCAGGTGCTCCACGGTGCGGATCACGATCATATTGACGATGGTGCAGCCTACCGCGCTGGAGGTGGGGCCGATTTTCTGGTTCATGCCGGGCAGCAGCATGCTGGAGTCTTCAAAATCACCGCAGTTGTCAATAACAATGTCGCAGACCTCGTACAGCTTTTTACCGCTTTTATGGCGGCTGCTCACCTGGCTTGTATATTCCATATTGGTGATTGCAATGGTGGTTACCCCCATTTTCCGGGCCTCTATTGCCATTTCGATGGCGGCCGTGTTCCGTCCGGAAACGGAATGGAGCAGAAGCACATCGCCTTCATGAATGGGGGTATGCTTCAGGATGGCAGTTGGGTAGCCGTCCAACTTTTCCATGGTGCTTGTCTGGGTAACGGGCCGGGTGTTAAGCATGAATTCCGAAGGCAGGATTGCGTTGAGGACCGCCAGCCCGCCGGTACGGTAGAACAGCTCCTGGGCCAGGATGCCGGCGTGGGATGCGCCGAAGGCAAAGACGGAATGGCCGCCGGCAATGGCCTCCGCCATCTTCCCTGCGCAGGCATCCATGGATTCCCACTGGGTATTTTTTACCCGTTCCAGAATCTCTTCCACATGTGTAAGATAGTCAAAGCTTTTACTGTTCATATGATTCCTCCCTTTCTTTTTCAAGAAGATATGCAAGCAGCTCCTTTCTGTCCCGGATGCCGTCCATTTCCCGGAGGATGCGGGGATTGCTCAGCAGATCCATCAGCCGCAGGACGTACTGGATTCTTTCGTCCTTTTCCTGGATGGCAAGGCAGATGCACCAGCTGACCGGATCGTGCAGGCGGTGGCCAAAGGGAACCGGTTTTTTCAGCCGGATCAGGGACAGGCCGAAGAAATGCACGCCGTCCCCGGGGCCTGCATGAGCCAGCGCCACGCCGGGGCAGTAAACAAAATAGGAACCGTTGGTTTCAAAGGACTGTATCATGGCATCGATATAACTGGTATCGATGCTGCCGCTCATCAGGAGCGGGCCGGCGGCTCTCTGTATTACCGACTTCCAGTCGCCGCAGGGCGTATCCAGCAGGATGTTTTCCTCCCGGAGCACGGAACGGATGCCGGGCATGCTTTCACGGGGCCGGGGCTGTACGTTCATTCTTTTTTTATCCTTTTTAATATCCATGAAAAGCTTCTGCAGCCGCAGGATGTCCTCGTCCTCCAGCATGGGGGAAACCTTGACCCACAGCTCCTCCGGCTCCGACAGCGTGATGGTGGATATTATCAGATCAAAATCGTAGTTTTTCATGATATCCGGCAGCTTGTGGTTGGAGGTAACCGCCATGATTCTGATATTGAAATTGGTGCTCAGCCGCTCTGCAAGAAAATTGGCTGTGCCGATGCCCGTGTGGCATACCACGATCACCTTGGGCAGGATGTCATTTTTAAAATGCCGTTCCACGGCTACTACAAGGTAGATGAGGATTACCGCGATGTCGTCCCTGGTGTAGGTATAACCGGTGGTGGCCTCCAGCGTGGGAAGATGATGGCAGATCAGCTGAAAATATTCCGGATATTCCGAAATCATCTGCTCCGTATAATCATTTTCCAGGGGAACGCCCTCGGCATGCGCCTTGTCAATATCGCGCAGATGGCTTTCCAGCTGGTTGACGATTTTATTGTCCTCATACAGCGGGATATCCATTTCACCGCTTATTTTCATAAGGAAGCTGGTCAGCGCCATGTGCAGCTTTACGTCCTGGGCGTTTTCTATGGGCGCCCGGCTGTAAAAACGGCAATAATACAGCTTGGAGGCCAGATACTGGATCTCAGCCTCGCTCACGGCCAGGTGATAACGACGGCCCAGCACCTCCAGGATATTCCCGGCAAGCTCGTAAACAAGAAGATTCTGAAAGGTTTTTTCCTCCAGCGTGCTTTCCCTGATGCAGGCGCCTCTTTCCAGACGGACGGTAATGATGGAGAGCATGAGCAGCAGCTCTTCGAAACACGCATCGGATACATCCAGCTCATACTGCTGCTCCACATCCAGAAGGAGCTGTTTGAGGAACGGAAAATAGTTTTCCAGATCCCACTCATCATATAGGAAGCGTTCATATATATTCACTTCCCTGTGCAGGGAAAAAACCGCGCCCATGGCCGACTGGATTATCCGCATGATCATGTCCCTGCGCTGCCGTTCCGTGGGCCGGAGCAGATAACCTCTGTTCATGGCCGGATCGAAGCTGATGTTGTAGCGGGACAGAAAAACCTTCACCTGCTCCATATCTTTTAAGATGGTGGTGCGGCTGACATTGAATTTTTCCGACAGCTCAAAAATATTGCAGAAATCATCACTGATAAGCAAAGTCAGCAGGATGATATGGCTGCGTTCCTCCGGAGAGAGCCGGTACAGGTAAAAATCATTATCCACAGCGGCCTGCAGCAGGAGGCTGCTTTCCTCGGCTCCTCCGGTAAATGCAATTCCCCCTTCGGAAACCGACAGAACGGGCTGCAGGTTCTGATCCTCCAGAAATTCTAGGATGGATTGGACATAATTACGGATCGAGCGGGTACTGACATGAAAACGCGCCGCCAGCTCTTCATAATGAAAATACTGGCCGGGCGAATTAAGAAGTATGGTAAGCAGCTTGCTTGTCTGCCTGTTCATGCATTATCCCCCTTTCCGTATTGTATGCCTGTACACCTGAAATTTATGTATTCCCCTGCCTCTTCTCACAGTCTGCCGCGCTGTCTGTTTTACGGCTCCGCCTTTCGGCCGGGCCAGGGAGTATATAAATTTCAGGTATCCAAACATAAAATTCCAATATAATTTCATTATAAGGGCGGGGAAGGGGAGAGGAAAGGCAAGGTTGTTTCCAAAGAATGTGAAAGAAAATGAACTAGGCATTGACCCTGAGAAATGTTATGCTAAATGCACAAAAAATGATAAAAGGAGGTCGTGTCTTTGGATAAAATACTCAATGAGAGTCATATACGAATCAAAGAAAAAGCGGCTGACTGGGAGGAGGCTGTGCGTAAGGCAGGGGCGGTTCTGGTGGAGGAAGGAAGCATCAGGCCCGCTTATGTGGAAAAGATGATTCAGTCTGTAAAGGAGCTGGGGCCTTATATCGTGATAATGCCCGGCTTTGCGCTGGCCCATGCAGCACCGTGTGAAGATGTGGTAAAAAGCGACATGGCGTTGATTACACTGGATACTCCGGTTGAGTTTGGCTCACCCAATGACCCGGTGTCCGTGCTCCTGTGCCTGGGATGTACGGACAGTACCTCACATCTGGACACTCTGTCCAGGGTCGCTGAAACACTGCTTGCGGAGGAGCGGATCGATATGATTGCCAAAGCGGACAGTGTGGAAGAGGTGGTCCGGATAATGGCCGGAAAGGAAATGCCTGCCTGAATCAGGCAGAGATTAAAGAGAAGGAGGTAAAATGGATGGGCACAGTAAGAATTCAGACAGTGTGCGGCTTCGGATGCGGTTCTTCCCTTTTCCTGAAAATGAAAATTGAAGAAATCCTGAAGGAAAATAAGCTGGATGCGGAGGTATTCTGCGGAGATGTCGGCACATGCACTTCAACGCCCTGCGACGTGATTTTTACATCGGAGGAGCTTGCCGGACGTGTCCAGGAACGCAGTAAGGTTCCGGTAGTGACGATCGGCAGCTTCGTAAATAAGAAGGAAGTAACGCAGAAAACGCTGGAATACTTTGAAAGTTTGGAAAAATAGTGTTTCATAGGAGGGAGAGGGATTTATGGTTGTATTGAATTTTATCATTAATGAGATCTTCGGTCAGGGTGCTATTTTCCTGGCATTAATCGCTATGATTGGTCTTTTGCTGCAAAAGAAGCAGTTCAGCGAGGTGGTCCGCGGCACGATGATGACCGCAATCGGCTTCTTCGTTCTGTCCCAGGGCACCGGGATTATCACAGGCAATTCCATTGACGGCCTGGCGGCGGCTTTTAATACCATGATGCCTGCAGCCAACGGCAAGCCAGACATTGATATGTCCGTGTACGGCACACAGATCGGTATCGTAATGCTGATTGCATTCGCATTTAACCTGTTGTTTGCCCGCTTTACAAAATGGAAATCCGTATTCCTGACAGGACATATGCTGTATTGGTTCCCCTATGTATTTATTGCTGCGGGTGTTGACGCAGGGCTGACAGGCGGCAAGCTGATCGGTCTGGCCACCATTTTTACGGCAGCTTATATGGTAATATCCCCGAACCTGATGCGTCCGCTGGTTAAGGAAGTGACCGGGGACGACAGCTTCACCATCGGACACCCCACCACCGTGCTTTCCCTGATTTCCGGTTATCTGGGCAAGGTCATCGGCAACAAGGAGAAATCCACGGAGGATATCAAGTTCCCCAAGAGTCTTGGCTTCCTGCGTGAGGTATCCATTACAGGATCTATCGTTATCTGTATTACATACATTGCAATGTTCTTTATTTTGAAAGCAAACGGCCTGGTTCCCGGTGAAGTCTGGGGCTATGCAGGCGGAAAGACCGGTATATTCACCTTTATTTTCACAAAGGCGATTTACTTCGGCGTGGGCGTTACCATCATGCTTCTCGGCGTCCGTATGCTGATTGCGGAAATCGTTCCCGCCTTCAAGGGAATTGCAGAAAAGGTGGTTCCGGGAGCTATCCCGGCGCTGGACTGCCCTGTTATTTTCAACTGTGCACCCAATGCGCTGATTATCGGCTTCATCGTAGCCATGATTACATCAACAATTACAATCATCCTCACCGCAGGAATGTTCCCTACGGTTATCATTCCGCTGACCTTTACCTGCTTCTTTGAAATCGGCTGCGCGTCCATCATCGGCAACGCCACCGGCGGTATCAGGGGCTGTATTGTAGGCGCGGCTCTCAGCGGCATTATTATGGTATTCCTGGTAGGCTTCGGTTCCTATTTCTTCGGAAATACCATCAACAACTGGATGCTCGTTTACGGCGGCCAGGACTTCTCGCTGTGGGGCATCGTGGAAGGGGCTATTGCAAGACTGCTCCATTAACTGCAGGTTTTCGTTATTTATGAAGGGTAATGGAAAATAGAGGCAGTTTAGGATGACATAATAAAAAGAAAACCCTCTGCATCTGCGGGACGCCGGAATTTATCCGGCGGCGGATGCAGGGGGTTTTTAGAGTGAAGAGAGTCTGGCGGGGGTGGGACGAAGCAGTTTGAAAGGGTTCCGGTTTGGAGCAAAATCAGCATAAAGGAGCTTCGTTCAAGAAGAGAACATTTATATTTTTTCCTGAAATATGCTTCGGAATACGCAGAACGCACAGGAGATACTGTGCGGCCCTTCGGGAAGAAAACGTGGGAAGGTGCATTCGAAGAATGGGACAGACAGTGAACGGAAAACAGTTTTGATTTTATCCCCGGAAAAGTTGACATACAGGTTTCTATCCCCGCATACATTGTAAAAACAAGTTTTCCGGGGGAATTCCGTGAAAGATTATATCGAGGAGCGAGCAATCGATATTGCCAACTATATTATTGACTACAATGCCACTGTACGACAGACTGCAAAACAGTTCGGCATCAGCAAGTCAACCGTACATAAGGATGTTACGGAACGCCTGTCTCAGATTAATCCTGTATTAGCCAAGGAAGCCAGGAAAGTATTAGATGTAAATAAGTCGGAGCGCCACATCAGGGGCGGTCTTGCGACCAGAGAAAAGTATTTACATCAGTCACAAAACGGAATAAAATAAATAAGTAATTACTGTGTAAAGATAAGCTGATTGTAAAGAAACTGAAAAGCTAAAAATTATGCAGAGTACAAAAGAAAAATATAAGGGCAGGAAAACTCAAATGTTATATTCAAACAAGGACCTGAAAAAACTGATCATCCCCCTGGTCATCGAACAGACGCTGGCAATAGCTGTCGGCATGGCGGACACCATCATGATATCCGTTGTCGGGGAGGCGGCCGTATCAGGGGTATCCCTGGTGGATACGGTGAACATCCTGCTGATTAATGTTTTTTCAGCGCTTGCTACAGGCGGCGCGGTGGTGGCCGGACATTTTCTGGGGCAGAAGCATCCGGAAGAGGCGAGCAAGGCGGCCTGGCAGATCATCATGTTCGCCACCACGCTGGCGCTGGCCATATCCATTATTTTTATCGGTTTTCATGACAAGCTGCTGCGCCTGATGTTCGGCAAAATCGAGCCGGAGGTTATGCAGTCTGCCAAAACCTACCTTATTATTACGGCGCTTTCTTTTTCCGGGCTGGCGATTTATAATTCCTGCGCGGCAATATTCCGCTCCATGAATAACGCCAAGGTTACCATGTGGATTTCCCTGCTTATCAACGCGATCAACATCACCGGCAATGCGATATGTATTTTCGGACTGAAATGGGGTGTTGCGGGAGCTGCGATTCCCACCACGGTGTCCCGTTTCGTGGGGGCTATCGTAATTTTCTGCATGATGTTTAATCCGAAGCGGGAGATCAATTTCTGCGGACAGGTCAGATTCCGTTTTAACGGGGATTTAATTAAGAAGATACTCTACATTGCAATACCCAACGGTATGGAAAACAGCATGTTTCAGCTGGGCAAAATTCTGGTGCTGAGCGTTGTGGCCACAATGGGGACCTCAGCCATCGCGGCAAATGCCGTGTCAAATACACTGGCCTCCTGGAATATCCTTGCAGGCGGCGCAATCAACCTTGCGCTGGTTTCGGTTTCCGCCGTGTGCGTGGGTGCGGGCGAATACAAACAGGCAAGATATTATACGAAAAAACTGATGAAGATAGCCATCGGCATCACTGCTGTGATTTCAGTTCTGATGTTTTTCGGAATGCCGCTGCTGATTAAAATGTACAACCTGGGGCCTGAAGCTGCAAAGATGGCCATAGAGGTGGTGCGCTTCCATAATATTATGGTAATTCTTTTCTGGGTGCCGTCCTTTACTCTGCCAAATACATTGCGTTCTGCTGGGGATGTCATCTGGACCATGGCAGTCGCTATCCTCTCTATGTGGGTGTTCCGCGTAGGCGCCTCCTACCTGTTTACTTATGAGTTCAATCTGGGACTTCTGGGCGTCTGGGCGGCTATGGTGGTGGACTGGATTTTCCGTGCGATCTGCTACACATGCAGGTACAGAGGACATAAATGGGAAATGGCGATGCACAGGCAGCGGGAGCAGTAGGAATACTACAGGTGGAAATGCCAGGTGAGAAATGCTAGGTGGAAAATGCCAGATGCAGCAGGATACAGGGGCCCAAAGCAGACTCTTCCATGGCCGGATTGTGGAAAATCAGCAATAAAACCGGAAAAATACGGACAAATTCGGAAAGAAAAGGTTTTGACAAACAGGCAGGGATTATTTTATAATGAAATGTATTTTTAATGGATACAATATTTACTGAAAAAAGTTGCCTGTGATTTTACCCGTAATATGCGGTCGTGCCGCCCTGCGGCAGAATGGAGGAAAAAATGGAAAGAGAAATGGTTATTGTCCTGGACTTCGGCGGGCAGTACAATCAGCTGATTGCCAGAAGAGTCAGGGAATGCAATGTGTACTGCGAGGTTCACCCCCATACGATGAGTCTTGAGGAAATCCGGAAAATGAATCCCAAAGGCATTATTTTTACGGGCGGCCCCAACAGTGTATATGGCGACGATTCTCCTTCCTGTGATAAAGGTATTTTTGAACTGGGAATTCCGGTGCTGGGCATCTGCTACGGCGCGCAGCTGATGAACCACCTGCTTGGCGGCAAGGTTTCCACAGCGCCTGTGCGGGAATATGGCAAGACGGAGGTACATTTTGACACCACTGGAAAAATGTTCACCAACGTTTCCGGGACTTCCGTCTGCTGGATGAGCCATACAGATTATATATCCCAGCCAGCCCCCGGATTTGAAATAAAGGCCTTCACGCCGGTCTGCCCTGTGGCAGCAGCTGAGAACGTGGAAAAAGGCCTGTATTGTGTGCAGTTCCATCCTGAGGTAATGCATACCCAGGAAGGAAAGAAAATGCTGGCGAATTTCCTGTTTGATATCTGTGGCTGCGCGGGAGACTGGAAGATGGACTCCTTTGTGGAGACAAGCATTCAGGCGCTGCGTGAAAGGATCGGAAACGGCAAGGTGCTGTGCGCACTTTCCGGCGGCGTGGATTCCTCCGTGGCTGCCGTGTTGCTGTCAAAAGCTGTGGGGAAACAGCTTACCTGTGTTTTTGTGGATCACGGCCTGCTTCGCAAAAATGAAGGGGACGAGGTGGAAGAGGTATTCGGACCCAATGGCCCTTATGATTTGAATTTTATCCGTGTGAACGCGCAGAAGCGTTTTTATGAAAAGCTTGCCGGCGCTGTGGAGCCGGAAGATAAAAGAAAGATAATCGGCGAGGAATTCATCCGCGTGTTTGAAGAAGAGGCGCAGAAAATCGGCGCTGTGGATTTCCTGGTACAGGGAACCATTTATCCGGATGTGATTGAAAGCGGCCTGGGCAAATCCGCCGTGATCAAGAGCCACCATAATGTGGGCGGCCTGCCGGATTATGTGGATTTCAAGGAAATCGTGGAGCCGCTCCGTCTGCTCTTTAAGGATGAGGTGCGTGCGGCCGGCCGTGAGCTTGGCATTCCTGAAAAGCTGATCAGCCGTCAGCCCTTCCCCGGCCCGGGACTTGCTATCCGGATTATCGGAGAGGTGACGGAGGATAAGGTTCGGATGCTGCAGGATGCGGATGCGATTTACCGGGAAGAGATTGCAAAGGCTGATATTCCCAATAAGCCGGACCAGTACTTCGCAGCGCTTACCAATATGCGCTCCGTTGGGGTTATGGGGGATGAGCGCACTTATGATTATGCAGTCGCTCTGCGCGCCGTGACCACTACCGATTTCATGACCGCGGAATTCGCCGAGCTTCCCTGGGAGCTGATTGGGAGGGTGAGCAGCAGGATTGTGAATGAGGTGAAGAATGTGAACCGGGTGCTTTATGATTGTACGGGGAAGCCGCCGGCGACGATTGAATTCGAATGATGAAATGGGTTATAAAAGCCTGGTGTTTATGCGGATTTCAAGTAAATTTGTTTAAGAGTTGGCAACGATTTGGCAACATTCACGACATCACGCACTGAATAATTTCATCAAATGGTATAAGAAGACCTTGCTGATTTTCAGATATGGAAACTGAATATCGGCAAGGTCTTTTTTATGCTTTCTTCTTTTTCTATTTTTCCTTTTCTTCTTTCTCGACTTTCTGTAATTTTTCCATAAGCATATCACTGACCGCCTGTGAGGGAACTTTCGCCCAATGCCCTGATGTGTCCAGTTCCGGGTACTTGTACCGCCACTGGTCGTTTTCCTCTTTGGTAATCTCGCCCTGTTCCAGTTTGGCGGCTTGATCCTGCCATGCGTGGAACATATCGAATATGGACGTATAAGTGGAATAGTCGGACTTGTCAAGTCGCAGGCAGATTTCCCGTCAATCTCTCCGATTTTCAGCCCGTTCATATCTTATAAAGCGAAAAGCGTGTGCATAAGCCCGATATAGCTGTCTGTCTCCGGCACAGTGATTGCGTGGCAGAATGAATTGATGGCGTACCGGGACGAGAAAGACAAGCCCTATTCAGCGGATTATTTAAGGACGATAAAGGGACGGTATTAGATCTTGCACATACGGCGGTTATGGATATTGTGGGGTGTGGCGATTGATATGCCCTATATTTTATGATGTGAAATAGAAGGTATGAGTGGTATAATCAAAACGTTAATCTTATTGGGCTGTTTCCTTATTGGCGGCGGTCTGGAAAATAGCGAAAGAAAATGACCATAAATTAGTGTGGGTTAAATCTATCGGGATTTGATGAAAATAGATGAGGACATGAAAATGAAGGCTGTTTTATTTGATGTTTATGGAACGCTGATTTCTACGGGAATGGGATCGATTAATGCTGTGAAAAGCATTCTATCGAGAAAACATTCTGAAATTGAACCTGAAGCATTCTATGCTGAATGGAAGCAACTGCACAAAAAAAGGATGCGCCAAACTCTCTTTTTGACCGAGATAGAAATTTTTATGAAAGACTTGGCAGAGTTGTATTCAGTTTATGGAATAGCAGGGGATTATAAGGAAGATGTCAAAATTATGTTGGAGAGCCTTTATAACCGCACTGTTTATCCAGAGGTGCCCGAAGCGATTAACAGATTATCAAAAGAATATGAGGTTATCATTGCCTCAAATACTGACACAGAACCACTTCTTCAAAATTTTGATTATAACGGGCTTGTTTTCGGAAAAATCTACACTTCGGAGGGCTTAATGGTATATAAACCAAATCCGAAATTCTATCTAACAATCCTGAACGAGTGCGGCTATTCTCCGTAGGAAGTGCTCTATGTCGGTGATTCCTGTGAAGAGGATATTATCGCTCCATCTCAACTTGGAATTAAGACCGCATTGGTTGACAGAAAGAAGTCCGGGAATGAGTACGGTCAGACTTTTTCGATAAACGACATAAGCCAGCTTTGCCCAATATTAGGCTGTTAAATCAGCAATTTATGGAGGTTAAAGAATGAGCGATAATTGGAGCAAGCGATTTTTTAGTAGTAATTGTATTATCAATTCTCATAATTTGTGGTTTACCTTTAGGGGAGTTTTGGTAGCAGTTTTGCCAAAGGCTGAACTGTTACAAGATATTCTGCATGGATTATTTTGGATATTCTGTGTGAATTGACATTATTCGACTAAAGTGATAGATTATACACATAAATAGTAAAAAAGTGATCGAAAGATTGCGATGAAAACCTATAGTGCCTGTAAAATACAACCAGCCGCAAACCTTCTTACGCTACTGATTATGTGGCGCTTTTTTATTTACAGGAAATTACCTGTGAATCAGAAGACTGTGGGAATCGATTTGAGAGGCTGTGGCTACCGGCGGAATAGCAAAAGAGGGGAGAAAGAGTCAATGAATTGTAAATTTTGTGGAGCGGAAGTGGAGGAAGGGGCAAAGTTCTGCCCGAATTGCGGGAAAAATCTGGAAGAGGCATCTGAAAAGAAAAAGTGCCCCCAATGTGGAGCAGAGTTGGAAAAGGATGCTAAATTTTGTCTGAAATGTGGATGCAGTTTGGAGAAAAAAGCTGCGCCTAAGGGCAATAAGAAGCTGATAATCGGCATAATAGTATTGGCGGTTGTAGTATGCGTTGGAGCAGGAATTGGCCTGGTGGCCCACCAAAAAGCTGTTGAGAAGGCGGCATATGAGCAGAGATTAGCAGAGGAACGTGCGGCAGAAGAGGCACGTAAGGAGCTTATAAAGATATATGAGCAGAAAGCCATTGAGTTAAATGATGCGATCAATGGGACTAAGAACAATTTCAATTTGCTCAGTACAATGTATGATACTTCCACAGATCTTAATACAGGATTGTTGGGACCTGATTTTTTTACCGAGTATGTGCAAGGATTATGCGCTTCTGAAATCACTACTGAAAAAGAGCGGAAAAGAGATATAGATAAAATATACACGGAGCTTCAGGACATTGGTTGTGAGGAAGAAGAGGTTCAGGAGCTGAAGGCGGCAATTGAAGATTATTACTTCGCATATTGCGACAGATATGATTTTCTGGTAGAGGGCAACTTCTCTGTGGCTAATTTTAAGTCAAAGGAAGAAAACAGTTCGAAAAACTTCAGCAGTAAAAGCTCGGAAGTTCAAAGTATTCTTTCACATATTTTTGTGGAAGGGGCAACAGAAGCAAATGAGAGTGATGAGGGGAATGAAAGCAAGGAGGCGGGAACAGATTTATGATATGCCCAAAATGTAATAAGGAAATATCAGAGGAAAGTACCTTCTGTTCCGAATGTGGATACCGTATAAAAGAGGGCAAGGAAGCTGAGGTCTCCACAAGAGAATCCGGGAAAAAGGTTTCACGTAAGGCTCTTATTATAATTGCAGGAATTGTTTGTGTTATAGTAATAGTTGCGGTGGCTGTTGCCGTAAACTCCACGCCTTCGTCAAAATACAAGAAAGCGGAAGCTGCATTTGCCAATGGTAATTACGAGAGGGCAATGAAATATTATTCGGCGGCCGGTGATTATGAGGATTCCGAGGAAAAACTGGCGGAAGCGACGATTGCCAATCATTATGCAAATGGAGTAAAGCTGTACGATAATGCACAGTACGATGAGGCAATGGAAGAGTTTGGGAACGCGGAGGGATACAACGATTCTGCGGAAATGATACGGAAATGTAATTACGCAAGAGCCGGCGTTTATCTGGAAGCCGGGGAAAGCCTGCTTGCTGCTGAAGGGTATAAAGCGGCAAGAGGGTATGAGGATTCCAATGAAAAAATCCTGGAAATTGGGCGTGAATTTGTCAAAAATAAGGATTATGAAACAGCCATGACGGTATTTGCGTATATAAAAGGAGGGAAAGAAGATACATATGCCCAATATGCGCAGGGGATGATTAGTTTAGAAGACAAGAAATATGCTGAAGCGGCAGCGTTTTTTAAGAAATCTGGTTCGTTACTAGATGCAGATGAGCGATATATTGAAGCTGTTTATGGAAATGCCAAGTCGCTTATGGAAGAAAAAGAATATGAACAAGCCGCCGGGCTGTTTGCTGAGATATCAGATTATCAGGATTCTGCTGATATGTCTAATGCCTGCGTATTTCTTAATGCAAAGACCGAAATGGATGCAGGAAACCTTCATCACGCAGGAAAAATTCTGGATAAACTTCCCGAAAATTATTCTTATAATGGGGTTAGCGTGCAGGATTTAGTGAATAAGCTGGAGAATAATAAGAAATGGGTCGATATATGCGGCTCCTGGAGTTCAACCTCTGGTTTGGCTGAAACAAACTGCAAAGCGAGAAATTATTATTATGATGGAGGATCTTGGACCATTGATATTGAGAAAGGGGATTATCATCTGGATATACGATGTATATTAAATGATGATGGCTCAATTAATATTTGCGGTAACGGAGCAATTGTCACCTTTAGCAATTGGTCTACAATACAGATTGGATTAGAATATAATTTACATAGATAAATTACCTTTAATAAAAAAGTTAGTCCTTCCGAATTTGGTTCCTCTATAGCAATTGATGATTATACTACAATAACAGTTACTGAAAACGGTATTAATCTTAAATATAAGGAAATCGATAATAATACTTCCATAAATTTTACTTATACGTATACTACAAAAGTAACCTTTGGAAGATTAGTAACGGAATACTGACAATTGAAGAAGTGTGGGCGTATATCCGGAGGATATTAATGGAGGGAATGTACATATGATTTGTAAAAAATGCGGTGCACAGATTGATGATAAATCCGTTTTTTGTATTCATTGCGGTACAAAGGTTGAAGCTGAAAAGCCTTTGAAAGCAGAGGATTCAGCCAATCAGGGTATTTCGGCGGAGGCTCTGAAATGTCGGAAATGCGGAAATTCGCTTCCCGCCGGTACAAAATTTTGTCCCAACTGCGGAACGAAAACAGAAGCTTTAAAAAAACAGGGGCTGATTGGCATAATATGCGGCTGTGTGGCGTTGGTTTTGGTTGTTACAGTAATTATGGTCATTAATATAAATGCAAGGAAGTCTCCTATAGAGGGTGTGTCAAAAAAGATATATGCGCAGGGCATGCAGTATCTGGAGGATATGAATGCAGAGGCCGTTAAGGAAGAGGTCGCTGAGTTCATTGCAGACAATCCCGATGTTAAAATGAATGAAATAGCAGGCAGGCTGACTGATATTTCTTTTAAGCTTGATTTGGGAAAAAGGCCTACGGACAGTGAGCTTGCATTTAATGAAGCTGTGAATAAGATATGGGAGGTAACCTGTGTGTGCCATGCACAGGAGGCACTTTTGGAAACGATTACAAAGGACAGGGATTCTGATTCTGTGCAAATAGCCTCATTAATTTATAAAGACATTATATCTGAACAGAAAGATAAACTTCAGGATGCTGTTGATGCATTGGAGTCGGCAGAAGATTTAGAGGATCTAAATTCGGTATGTGAAAAAGCGGATACAATTTTTACTGATTCCAAGAATGATAAGTAAACAGATACTTAAGGGCGAAAACAGCTTATTAAATTTACTAAAGTATAATTGAAACTGGCAGATAAGCGGAGGGGAACAATGACAAACAGAGAACGCGCCATGAACATTTTGCACTACAAGCCGGCGGATCGTATGCCTGCCGTGCATTTCGGGTATTGGGAGGAACTGCTTGCGGAGTGGGCGGATCAGAAAAAAATTCCCAAAGAACTGGCTGAACACAACTATGACGGAAGTGAAAAGGACAGGGAGCTGGATAAGCTGATCGGCTGGGATTTCAACTGGTCAACCCAGGTGGGAATGCAGAAGGGGCTTTATCCGGAATTTGAATTTAAAGTATTGGAGGAGCTTCCGGACGGCTCACAGCGGGTTCAGAACAGTGTCGGGCTGATTGAACGGATTAAGCCGGGCATCGCTTCCATTCCTTCAGAGGATGATTACCAGCTGAAGGACAGGGAGGCCTTTGAAACGCTTTATAAGCCCAAAATGCAGTATATGCCTGAGCGTATTGATTTTGAGTTTTACAAGCATTTTAATGAGACAAGGCTGCAGGACAGGCCGGTGGGGCTTTCAATCGGAAGCGTGCTGGGAGATATCCGCAATATGACCTCCGTTGTGGGCATGAGCTACCTTATTTATGATGAGGATGAAGAACTGTTTGCAGATATTGTGGATACCTATGCGGAAATGCAGTATAAATGTGTGGAGGCTGTCCTGGAAACAGGTGCAAAATTCGATTATGCCCATTTTTGGGAGGATATCTGCTTTAAAAACGGTCCTCTTCTTTCCCCGGTACTTTTTCAGGAGCTTTGCGCAAAGCATTATAAAAAGAGGACGGATCTCTGCCATAAATACGGAATTGATATTATTTCCCTGGACTGTGACGGCGTGGTGGAGAGCCTGCTTCCTACCTGGTTTGAAAATGGTGTTAACACAATGTTTCCCATTGAAGTGGGCGTTTGGGGAGACCAGTTTGAAAAGGCACGTAATAAGTTCGGAAATGGTATGCTTGGCGTAGGGGGAATGGATAAAACAGCGCTGCGCAAGGATAAAGCGGCGGTGGATGCCGAGATCGAAAGAATGAAGCGACTGGCCAGCCTGGGCGGTTTTATCCCCTGCCCGGACCACAGGCTGATGCCCGGAACCAAGTTTGAACTGGTTCAGTATTATGCAGAAGAAATTAAAAAAATAAAAATCTGATCTGTTTATTATTAAGCCGCGGCGCAAAATGCCGCGGCTTATATTATTTGTGTGCCCGGTGGGCACACGTTGTAAAGATGATGACTGCGTCCATTCTCCGCCGCCAGGGTGCAATATTCTTATACATAGACTGAAATATTGTACGCTCAGCACTCTTATAATCCTGGAAACCCCGTATTTACAGGCTTTGCGGCCCGCACAATAATATGCAGGAAGAAAAGGTTAATGTTCTTGTTTGTATATAAAAGTATTCCTATAATGAACTTTGCAAACACAAACTTGCAAACAAGCAAATGTATAGGAGGAAACAGGGCTATGAAGAAAAAAATGTTGGCAGTATTGCTTACCGCTGCGATGATGGCATCTTTGGCATCCGGCTGCGGCAAGAGCGCACAGGAAACTGCGGAACCGGCAGCATCCTCTGCGGCGGCAGAATCAACGGCACCGGCAGCATCCGGGGACGAAGAGACAACAGCAGGGGAAACGGATCAGATAACATTCCCGCTTGCTGAAACGAAGAATTTTTCCATGCTGTGTGTTATTAATGGAGATACACCCATGGATGAGGTGGACGCCTTTAAGTATCTGAACGAACAGAGCAACATTACCTTTGAGGTAAACAGTGTTCCTCAGGAGGATGCAGCGGAAAAAGAAGGACTGATTCTTTCCGCAGGAGATTATCCAGACGTTTTCATTTTTTCCAGTCTGTCAAAAAATGACATTGATAAGTACGGGGCGGAAGGAGTATTCGTTCCCCTGGAGGATTATATAAGAACCTATGCGCCCACTCTGACGAGCCTGCTGGATGAAAGAGAGCTGTGGCCTTACATAACGGCGCCGGACGGACATGTATATGAAATTCCCGCGCTGAACACGGGAGCGGAGCTTGAGGCCGGGTTCCATATCTGGCTGAATTATCAGTGGCTGGATAATCTGGGATTATCCGAACCTAAGAATCTGGATGAATTCCATGATGTCCTTACCGCATTTAAGGAACAGGATGCCAATGGAAACGGCGATCCCGGTGATGAAATTCCTCTTTCCGTACCGGATGGGATGTCTTATCTGAAGAATTACCTTCCTTATTTCGGATATAATCTGGATTCCGAAACATGGTGTGCAAACCAGGATGGAAATCTTGTATATATCCCTATCGATGAAGGATATAAAGAATTTTTAAGATATTTTACGAAGCTGTATAACGAAGGACTTCTTGATCCTGCCAGCTTTACCCAGAATTATGACCAGATTGCAGCAATGGGAAGCTCAGGTGATGTGTTAGGCTGTTTCAGCGCGCTTGCTTCCTTCCAGTTCGCAGGCCGTGATCAGGATGAGGAATATCAGACGCTTACTCCTTTTGAAGGACAGGTTTATCCCCAGTCCACAGGTATTATGCATGGCAGTATGATGATTACCGACGCATGTGAGGATCCTGCAACTCTGGTTGCCTGGGCGGATCAGCTCTTTACCCAGGAGGGCGGCATGCTGTATTGGTTAGGTGTGGAAGGAAATTCCTATGTAAATAATGACGACGGAACCTGGTCCTGGAATATCGGCGGCCCTATCGGCGATGATATTGCAACGGTACGTGAAAAGGGAACTTTGAAATACCAGACCGCATTCCCCGGCATCCAGCCTGATTACTGGTTTACAGGAATCACGGATCCCGACGAATCCTATCTGATTACACAGCGTTCCAAGATGCTGGATTACGGTGAGGTTACGCTTCCTGCCATGACCTACAGTGCAGAAGAAACGGAGACAATTGCATCCCTGAAGGCAGATCTTGACAGCTACATTAACCAGTATGGCGCACAGGTTATTACAGGAGCGCTTGACCTGGATGAGAGCTGGGACAATTATGTTTCCACTATGAATACAATGGGTGCATCTGAGCTGTTTGAAATTTATAAAAATGCATTTAATGCGGCAGAAGGCAAATAGTTAACCTGATAAATAAAAGGAAGATCGCTTTGCAGGGTCTTCCTTTTATTCCTACGGAATTGAAGTGCATGGAAGGGGATGCGAAACGTGAATAAATTACCTGTCGCAGGCGTGAAAATAAAAAAGGAAAAGCGCAGCCAGCTGGTAAAGCCTCTGCATCTGAGGCTGGCTGAGGATGTCAGAAAAAACTGGATTCTGTACCTGATGATTCTTCCGGTGCTCCTGTTTTTTATCATTTTTGCCTATACCCCTATGAGCGGGGTAATTCTGGCATTTAAGGACTTTAAAGTGAAGCTGGGCATATTTGGAAGTCCATGGGTGGGACTGAAATATTTTGAACGGTTTTTTGGAAGCTACAATTTTGGACTGCTGTTGAAAAATACAATTGGAATCAGCCTCTATTCCCTGGTGATAGGTTTTCCCATTCCGATTATTTTCGCATTGCTTTTGAACTATCTGAGGCTGAAGCATCTGAAAAAAACACTTCAAATGGTTTCCTATGCGCCTTATTTCATATCCACAGTGGTTATCTGCGGTATGATCGCTATTTTCATGGATAAGGATACGGGGATCCTGAATCAGATGATTATGGCGCTGGGGGGAAAATCGCAGGATTTTCTGAGCAAGCCACAGTATTTTAAAAGCATATATGTGTGGAGCGGGGTATGGCAAAGTATGGGGTACAGCTCTATTATTTATATATCGGCTTTGTCGGGCGTTGACCCTGCCCTGCATGAGGCGGCGATTATGGACGGCGCCACAAAAGTGCAGAGAATCATACATATTGATCTTCCCAGCATTAAATCCACTATTATTATGCTTTTTATTTTACAGATGGGATCTTTGATGAATGTGGGATTTGAAAAGGTCTTTCTGCTGCAGAACGATCTGAATATGAGCGCTTCGGATGTTATCAATACCTATGTATACAGGGTTGGTCTGGTTCAGAACAATTACAGCTATTCAACAGCGGTAGGTTTGTTTAATTCCGTGATTAATATGGCGCTGGTCATCCTGGCCAATCAGGTATCCAAAAAACTTGCCAATGAGAGTCTGTGGTAAAGGAACGGTTTTGGAGTGCCTTTCAAATATTGAGTAAGTGCCCGCAGGGGCGGGCAGGGAGAAACTGATTGAAACAGTATCGCAGGCAGGCCTGCGATATGCAGGAGGTAAAGGTGTGAATAAAATAAAAAGAACTGGAAGAAGATTTTTGGATCCTGACAAAGTGTTTGACCTCGTTAATTTGCTCATTATGCTGGTTCTGCTGGTGATTTTTGTGTGGCCGCTCTGGTTCGTCCTGATTGCGTCAATCAGCGATCCTTCCCAGGTCTGGCAGGGGCATGTCATCCTTTTTCCCAAAGGCATTACGCTGGATGCTTATGAAGAGGTAATCAAGTATAAGACAATCTGGACAGGATACAGGAATACCATTATTTATACTGTATTGGGAACTGCTATAAACATGGTGCTTACTGTATGCGGCGCATATCCTCTGTCGCGGAAGGATTTTGTGCCGCGGAAATTTTTCATGATTATTTTTATGATTACCATGTATTTCAGCGGCGGGCTGATCCCTACCTATCTGGTGGTGAACAGGCTGCATCTGATTGATACTGTCTGGGCAATGGTGATTCCCAATGCGGTATCCGTATTTAATATTATCATAACGCGTACATATTTTATCAACAGTATTCCGGATGAGCTTCTGGAGGCGGCGCAGCTGGACGGGGCGAATACGGCCCAATATCTGTTTAAGGTGGTTCTTCCGCTGTCCAAGCCCATATTGGCGGTTATTACGCTGTTCTATGCGGTGGGGCACTGGAATGATTTCTATTCCGCGCTTATTTACATAAATTCACAGCAGCTGCTGCCTCTTCAGTCCATACTGAGAAAACTGCTGCTTTCCACACAGATGACACTGCAGATCACCAGCTCGATGAGCCCGGATGAAATCATGCGGAAAACGCAGCTGGCGCAGACGCTTAAATACAGCTCTATTATCGTTTCAACGGTTCCGGTGTTATGTCTTTATCCTTTAGTACAGAAGCATTTTGTCAAAGGGATTATGATCGGATCCGTGAAGGGATAGGAGCGGCATACAACAGTTCAGGCATTTGAACTGTTACGGCAGCCTGGAGGTATGGTATGAAAAACTGGCATTGGATACAAGGGGACAACGAATGTGAATCCCCGCTTTTCAGGAGAAGCTTTTCCCTGAGGGAGCTTCCGGCATCGGCAAAGCTTGAGATTTGCGGACTGGGATATTTTCTGCTGTATGTTAACGGAAGGAGGGCCTGCGATCAGGAATTTGTTCCTGCATTAACCAATTATTCTTCTGTGCTCGGATGCGATACTACGTATCCGGTGTGGGAGGAACGCTCCCGTTACCGTTGTCTGTATCTGACCGTCGATTTGCTTCCTTTCCTGAAAACCGGGGAAAATGTCCTTGGCATACAGCTTGGCAACGGCTGGTACCATCAGACAAAAAGAGTGGATGAGGGGAAATTCATATTTGGGTTCCCGAAGTTAAGATATGAGCTGCACATGCTTACCAGCGAGGGGGAAGAGGTTGTAATCGAAAGTGATCCGAAGACACTGTGGAAGCCGGGAGAGGTGACGGAAAACAATTTATTTTACGGAGAAACACAGGATCTGAGGCTGCTGCAGGAGGATTGGTGCATGGAATCTGCCGATGTCGCCGGATGGAAGCCGGCACGGCCGGTTCATGCGCCGGAGACCATCCTTGAGGAGCAGAAGTGTCCCGCAGACAGGGTGCTGCGCCGGATTCAGCCGGTATTACTGGAGGATAAGTGCGGCAGGAAATTGTATGACTGCCGGGAAAATATAGCAGGCTGGGCCGAAATACGCTGTCTGGGAAAAACGGGAGAACAGGTTTCCGTCAGGTACAGTGAAGAGCTTACGGATGATGGCTGCCTGGATTTCCGGTCAGCGGGCGGGGAAAGGCAGATACAGAAGGACAGTTATATTTGTAATGGCTCCCCGGTGACGGTACGGCCTAAATTCTGCTGGCACGGGTTCCGGTATTTTGAGGTGGAAGGAGCAGGAGAGGCAGTTTCTGTGTCAGTGGTGGGGACGCAGGCGCCGGCTGTGTCGTCCTTCCGATGCTCCAATCCTGTTTTAAACTGGCTGTATGATGCATACATCAGGACGCAAAGCGCCAATTTCCACAATTGTATCCCTTCGGACTGCCCGCACAGGGAAAAACTGGGATATACGGGAGACGGACAGCTGACATCGGAGACGGCGATGCTGACAATGGATACCAGGCGGCTTTATGAAAAATGGTATCAGGATATATTGGACAGCCAGGGGGCCGATACAGGGCATATTCCCCATACCGCACCCTTTATGGGGGGCGGAGGAGGGCCCGGGGGCTGGGGCTGCGCCGTTTATGTTGTGCCTATGGATTACTGGCGAGTCTTTGGGGATTCCGCTTTGCTGGAAAAAGGCTATCCGGCAATCTTCCGCTGGCTGGAGTACATGGAATCCCGCTGTGAAAAAGGCCTTGTCGTCAGGGAAGAGGAAGGCGGCTGGTGCCTGGGAGAGTGGTGTGCGCCGGAAGCGGAACCGGAAAAGCTGCCGGAAGCATTTGTGAATACCTGTTTTTATATTCAGGGCCTGCAGGCGCTGGGACAGATTACGCAGATTCTCCATAAGGAGGAGCCGGAATGGGTAAAGGACAGGATTCTGACGGCAAAGAAGGCGGTTATGGATACCTTTTTTGACGCAAATACAGGAGATTTCTGCGGCGGAACGGGGGCAGCCAATGCATTTGCCCTGAATGTGGGCCTTGGAACCGCGGGAACGAAGAAAAATCTTGTGGACAGGTACAGAAAGCTGGGAAGGCTGGATACGGGAATTTTCGGAACGCCTGTTTTACTGGAATGGCTTTTTAAAGAAGGAGAAGCGGATTTGGCCTTCCGGCTTCTGACCAATGATAACGAGGTATCGTTTGCGAATATGATGCGCAGCGGCGCCACCACCTTATGGGAAAAATGGGACGGCGCAGATTCCCATAACCATCCGATGTTCGGGAACGTAGTGAAGCTTTTGTTTACGGAGGTTCTTGGAATCCGACAGAAGGAAGGAACCTGCGGGTTTGCGGAATATTATGTGATGCCTGCGGATATCAAAGGGCTTGATTGGGCACAGGGAACAATGCGGACTGCGGCCGGGCTGATTTCCGTCAAGTGGAATCGGGATGAGGACGGGAGGATGCAGGTAGAGAGTTGGGAGGCGGGCAGCGAGAAATAGTATTTCTCACGCCCGGAATTGAAAGTGTGCCTGTGGCACACAGACGGGAGCAGGTGAGAAAAAAGTTTCTCACCCCCTGAATTAAGAGTGTGCCTGTGGCACACAGATGGGAGCAGGTGAGAAAAAAGTTTCTCACCCCCTGAATTAAGAGTGTGCCCATGGCACACAGACGGGAGGGGATTATGAATTTTCCATGTCAGTTCATCAGTGCCGGGGAAGACTTCGCTGATTTTAATCATCAGGTGCCGGCACCCTATATAAGAAAAGAATTCATGCTTAGGGACATCCCGGAATCGGCGGAGCTGCTGATCACAGGGCTGGGATTTTACCGTGTGTTCATTAACGGTACGGAGCTTACCAAATGTATTCTTGCCCCATATATCAGTAATCCGGATGATATCATTTATTATGACCGCTATGACGCCCTGCCGTACTTAACCGAGGGAAGCAATGTAATCGGGATAATACTTGGCAACGGCATGCAGAATGCCTATGGCGGTTTCGTATGGGTTTTTGACAAGGCCCGGTGGAGAGGCGCGCCTATGACGGCCCTGCGTTTGGATATCCTGCTAAATGACGGAGCTCACATTATAGTGGAAAGCGACACCACCTTCCGCACCCATCCCTCGCCTTTGCTGGAGGATGAGCTTCGGTGCGGAGAATGCTATGATGCAAGACTTGGCATCGATAACTGGTGCTCCCCGGCTTGTTCCTCTGTTGAGGATGGGCCAGCTTCTGCCTTCCGGGAAGAAGATTGGAAGCCGGTGATAAGGGTGACGCCGCCGCGTGGGGAAATGAGATTGTGCAAGGCATCACCGATCAAAGTCTATGAGCGCCGGAGGGCCGTTTCCATAATCCCTTATGGGGACGGGTATCTTTATGACTTCGGCGTGGATGCCGCCGGGATATGTGAACTGAGAATTATGGGAACGCCGGGACAGGAAATACGGATATCCTATGCAGAGTGGTACCATGACGGGATTCTGGAGAAGAAAAACCTGATGTTCCCGGAATACGATTTTCCCTATACCGACAGGGTGCAGGACAGCTGCTATATATGCCGCGGGGGCGGGGAGGAGACCTACATGCCCTCCTTCACATATTATGGATTCCGTTATGCATACGTGAGAGGGATTAAGGAAGAACAAGCCGTTCCGGAGCTTCTGACGTATCATATCTGCGGAGGGGCGTTTGAGGAAAACGGCAGCTTTTCCTGCTCCGATGAAACCGCCAATCAGCTGCAGGCCATGACAAGAAGAGCGACTCTTTCCAATTTTTTGTGGTTTCCCACGGACTGTCCGCATCGGGAAAAGAACGGCTGGACCGGGGATGCGGCGCTTTCAGCGGAGCATATGCTGTTGAACCTTTCCGTAGAGGACTCCCTGCGTGAGTGGCTGCGTAATGTGGAAGCTGCGCAGGCTCCTGACGGCGGGCTGCCCGGTATTGTCCCCACAGGGGGCTGGGGCTTTGGAAACGGACCTGCATGGGATCAGGTTATTGTGGAAATCCCCTTCTGCCTGTTTAAGCTGCGGGGAGATTTGGATACGGCAAGGGAAGCCGCACCCTACATTTTCAGGTATCTGTTTTTCCTTTCCGGCAGCAGAAACAAAAGAGGACTGGTAGATACGGGCCTGGGCGACTGGTGTGAGACGGGAAAGAGCGGAGGCGGCCATAAGGCGCCTATAGAGGTAACGGATACTGCCATAAGCGTACATTTGCTGGAGGAAGCGGGGCTGCTTTTCCGAAAGCTGGGCATGGAGTCAGAGGCCCGTTATGCCAGGAAGCTTAGGGAAGATCTGAAAAAAGCATTCCGGAAATATCTGATTGATTTTTCCACGATGACAGTAGCGGGAAGCTGTGAAGCCTCACAGTCCATGGCAATATATTACGGTCTGTTTAAAAAGCCGGAAAGGCCGGCGGCCTTTAAGCGGCTGTTGGAAATCATTCATCAAAACGGTGATCATATGAACGCGGGTGCTTTGGGAATGAGAGTCCTTTTCCATGTCCTGTCCGAGTACGGCCAGGCGGATCTGGCGTATGAAATGATTACGAGAAAGGATTATCCCTCCTATGGAAACTGGATTGCCAGAGGGGCAACCTCTCTTTGGGAGGATTTCCTGCCGCCGGAAGCGGATGCCCATTCCAGGAACCACCATTTCTTTGGGGATATAAGCAGCTGGTTTATTCAGGCGGTTGCAGGAATCGTTCCCAATCCATATATGGAGGATGCGGATTACTGTCTGGTGAAGCCTCATTTTATCAGGGCGCTTGCTTATGCGCAAGGCTCCTGTCGGCTGCCTTCGGGTTGGATTTCAGCACACTGGTCCCGGCTTGAGGACTGCAGGGAAGGGGAGGAGGTTATCAGACTGGAAATTACAGTGGAAAATGGACAAAGAGGCAGGATCCTTTTGCCTGCAGGATGGGAATTTGAGGATGGATTTTGTGAAAAGCCAATGAAAACGGGGACATATTTGTGCATCAGCCGGCTGTAACGGGCCGTCTTCCTGCCGCTTTACAAAAATGGAAAGCGGGGCATATAATCACATTATGCTTAAGAGCACGGCCGGAAATAAAAGCGGGATAACCGGATGCGTCTATAGGAAGAGCGATATTGTCTGACTTATACAGCAGGCTGATTCCACAAAACTAATGAGGGTGGTTGCATGGATAAAATAAGAAAGCGCTTTGAAAAGATCAATTATTACACGTTGCTGAAATATTTTTTGTCCTATTTTTTTCTGCTCAGTTTTCTTCTGCTGTGTTTTTTTATTGCATTCCGGAAACAGCTGCGGACGGCGTATTCCACAGCAAGGGACAACAGTATTCAGGAAAAGCTTGTTCTGTTCCAGCAGAGCTTTAATAATGATCTCGACCACGTTTTTAATATCCATTATAACCTGTGCAATAACACGAATCTGAAAATGCTGAGGCATTCCTTTGATTCTTCCTGGTACAGTTCCCTGGGAATTACAGATATGCGTGAGTTTGCCAGTGCGAATCCGCTGGTATCGGATATTATTTATATCCAGAAAAACGGAGGAAAAGTCCTTGCCTGCAAAAATTATATTTACAAATCCAATGATGAATACTATTTTTCAATCAATCATAAGGCACTGAAAATCCCGGTGGGTAAGTATGGCCACGATAATAAAAATACCATGGTCTATATCAAAAACCAGGAGCTGTCCCTGCTGCTGCTATTTCCCAATGTGGCAAGCAGTAAATACGAGCTGTTTTATGTAATTGACTCCGACGAGATCATTGCCAGGCTTAACAATATGCTGTCAGAGGAAATTTCGGGTGTGTATCTGACGGATTCTGAAAATAACATTATTTCAGCATCAGGTGATTACAGCGTGCCGCCGGTTTACAGGCTGACGGACTCCTACGGACTTCAGAAAAACGATGAAGGGGATGAAATCATCTATACCGTTCCGCTGCATACCAATCTGTTCTTAACGGTATGTTTTTCCAAGGATGTGCTGCTTCAGTATGCCAGCAAGGCATTTATTAATATGTATATGGTTTTTGCAGCTATCGGCTGTACTGGTTTTCTGCTGATTCTGTTTGGCATGAGACTTACCTATTCGCCGCTGCACCGGTTGAGTAAAAAGTTTGCAGACAGGGCAGGCGATAATAAGGGCCTGGAATCCCAGCTGGATTTTGCCCTGTCCTCAGCGCTTCAGGAGCAGAGGAAGCTGCAGGAAAAGATAGAGAAATACCATAGTATAATGAAGGAGTCGGTTCTTGATACAATTGTTAATGAAAATGGGGAAGAGATTACGGCGGAGAATATGGACAGACTTTTTAACGGAGAGCCGGGCAGTCTGATGTTTGTGATTAAAATATCCGCTCCGGCGGATGGGGAAGGAATGGCGTGGGTAACCAAAAGTTTCCGGGATTTCTTCCTTGGAACCTTTCCAAATAATGATTCCTTCTGTATACGGCTGGAAATCACGCCGAAATACTGTTCCTATCTGATCTATTACGGAGGCCAGGACCAGGATAAGTATAATGTTATAAAGTATCTGCTGCATGATTTTTATAAGGAATACGGCTGCAGGATAGCATTGAGCAACGGCTCGTCCTCCCCTCTGGATATTCCCAATCTGTACGCGAATGCAATGCAGGCGGGAAATTACTGGGATTCCCATCCGATAGCATTTTATGATGAGATGGACATTCCTAAGGACAGCGCTTATACCTATCCTTATCAGGAGCTGAGCAGCTTTGCTTCCCTTTTGCAGCAGCTGAAATTTGAGGAAGCGAAAAAAGCCATCCGCAGCTTTTTCCAGACGCTGGATCAGACGGATTTTCCCGCCTTTTATTCCAGGAGTGTGCTGACAGAGGTGCTGACCACGATCATAACCAATATGAACCAGCAAAACATTAAATTCAGCGCTTACAACAACATATACTTCGAAACGCTTTATTTTATCAGAAGCTTTTCCTATGAACAGAAGAGCAATGACATATATGATCACTTTATTATGCTGCTTTCCCTGTTTGAGGATGAACTGTCTAATCTCACAATAAAAAGCGGGGAGCTGCAGGATTTCATAAATCAATCCTACACATCAAAGGATCTGACGATTGCAATGCTGGCTGAAAAGTTTCATGTGAGCATTGCCTATATGAGTTATTTGTTTAAAAAGTATTTTAATGAATATTTTTCGGATTATCTTTGGAAGCTGCGTGTGGCAAAGGCGAAGGAGCTGCTGCGGGGCACATCAAAGCCGATGGAGGAAATCTGTATTGCTGTGGGGTATGAGAATGTTTCCAGCTTCCGGAGAAAATTTAAAAAGGAGCTGGGAATTACCCCTTCCCAGTACAGAAATGGTACGGAGCCGGTAACAGAGAAAAGCCGGGGTGAAAGTCAGTAAATTATGAAACGTCTTTCAAATTTTCTTTAAACTATTTAGTAATGCATTTGGGAGTAAAAATATGGTAGAATTAGCTGAAGAGTGGCGCAGTATAGTCAAAGGGGCGGTACAGCGCGGCGAGGTGGGGGGCGTAAGCCTGCTTCTTATAAAGGATGGAAAGGAAATCTGCTGGCTTGGCGAGGGGTATGCCGACAGGGAAAATAAAAGGGAAATCAAAAGAGATACCATTTTCCGGCTGTATTCCATGACAAAGCCGGTTACGGCTGTGGCTGCCATGATACTTGCAGAGGACGGAGCTTTTGATCTGAAGCAGCCTGTGGGGGATTTCCTGCCTGCATTCCGGGATTCTCAGGTCTGGTGCGACGATCATAGGGAACCGGCCGACAGGCCGATCCTGATAGAGGATCTTCTGATGATGACCTCCGGGTTAACCTATGGCGACAATGACACGGTTCCGGAGCTGGCGGCCAGGAAGCTATTGAGCGAGGTGGAGGAAGGCCTGAAGGACGAAAGGCCCATGACCACCCTGGAATTTGCGGAGCGCGCCGGCAGGATCCCGCTGCTGTTCCAGCCCGGGGCCTCCTGGAAATATGGGATTTCCGCGGATATTCTGGGAGCGGTCATTGAAAAGGCGGCGCATAAGACCTTCGGCGAGTTTCTGGAGGAACGGATTTTCACCCCTCTGGGAATGAAGGATACGGGCTTTTATGTTCCGGAGGAAAAGAGGGACCGGCTGGCAAAGGCCTATATAAGAGATGAGGAAAACAGGCTTGTGCAGTATGAAGGCAGTTTCCTTGGAATACGCAACCGTATGGACAGAAAGGCCGCCTATGAATCCGGCGGCGCCGGCCTGGTATCCACCATAGAAGATTATTCCGTATTTGCGCGGATGCTTCTGGATCGGGGAAGCTTCGGCAAAACCAGGATTCTGAAGCCGGAAGCGGTGGATCGTATGCTGAATGCCGGATTGAACGACAGACAGCAGGCGGCCTTTGATGGCTGGTTTGGGCAGAAGGGCTATCGTTACGGATGCCTGATGCGCGTACTGCAGGATCCGGCGGCGGCTGTTTCACCTGGGCTGAAGGGGGAATACTGCTGGGACGGCTGGCTTGGCTGCAGCTTTTTTAACTATCCCCGGGAGAATATGACCCTGCTGGTGATGCAGCAGCAGTTAAACGGAGGGGATGTAGTTACCGGCGTAAAGAAAGCGCTTGTACGCCGGATGGAAGGAAGGGAAAGGGGACAGGAGGGCTGAAGAGCCGCGCCTGTTTATTAAAGGAGGAGAAAAGCTATGTTTTTCAATGAGGAGAAATTCAGACAGCGCGCCGCAGAGCTGGAAGGCCGCAGATGGGCGCAGAAGAGCAGTGTGGAATGGTTCTACACAAAGGAGGGCGGACTTGGCGCGGATGAGGTATACACCAGCTGCCCGGAAGCCTTTGAAGGCGATAAAATCAGTCTGGGAGAGGAATTCGTAGGCCGGGACCGTTATATCTGGCTGCAGAGGGAGGTTGCCATACCTGTTTCGAAGCCTGGCTGCAAGGTTATGGGTTACTTTAATTTCGGAAGAACGGGAGGCGGCGGAAACAGCGGGTTTGAGTCTCTGCTGTACATAAACGGCCATCCTTATCAGGGGGTGGATACGAATCACAGGGAAGTGGTGCTCACTCCTTTTGCGGGCCAGACGGTCCTGATGACGTTCCTGGTGTGGTCAGGCCTGGAGGGCGGCGGCCCTGTACGGCTTCAGTATCACAGGATTGCGGAGGCGCAAATCGGTTGTCTGGATGAAAAACTGGATGAGCTTTATTACCTGTTGTCCGCAGCGGCCGAAAGCCTGGCCTATCTGCCGGAGGACAGCACGGATCGGACGGAGCTTGTGAAAGCGCTTGACAGAACGCTTTCCATTCTGGACTGGGATGCGGACAGGCTGCCGGAAACCGGAAAGGAAGCTCTTGCATTTTTCAGCGCAGCGCTGGATGGAATGCCCAAAAACAGCGCGGTAACGGTTTATGCCACGGGTCATACCCATATTGACGTATCATGGCTGTGGCGGCTGAAGCACACCCGTGAAAAAGCCCAGCGTTCCTTTGCCACAGTGCTTAGGCTGATGGAGGAATACCCGGAATATCATTTCCTGCAGACCCAGCCCCAATTATATAAATTTTTGAAAAAAGACAGTCCCGAAATTTACGAAGGAATCAAACAGCGAGTGCAGGAAGGACGCTGGGAGGCGGATGGCGGCATGTGGCTGGAGGCGGACTGTAATGTGACCTCCGGCGAGAGCCTTGCGCGTCAATTTTTATATGGTATCCGTTTTATTGAGGAGGAGTTCGGGAAAAAATGCCGGTTCCTCTGGCTGCCGGATGTGTTCGGCTACAGCTGGGCGCTGCCTCAGATCATGAAGCTTTGCGGCCTGGATACCTTTATGACCACGAAAATCAGCTGGAACCAGTTCAACACCGTTCCCAACGACCTGTTCCGCTGGCGCGGCATTGACGGGACGGAAATGCTGACCTATTTCATCGATGTGCCCGCTCCCGGCATGTCGGTAACGGGGAGAGGTTCTACCTATAACGGGGAGATTACACCGGAAACGATTATGGGAACCTGGCGGAAGTTCAAGAATAAGGAATTAAGCCACGAAGTGCTGATTTCCTACGGACACGGGGACGGAGGCGGCGGCACCACCAGGGGCATGATTGAAAACATCCGGGCCATTAACCGTATTCCCGGCATGCCTCGGATCAAAACGGCCAACGCCCAGGAATTTTTTGAAAAAATCCATGAGAATGTGGAAAATACGGATCGCTATGTGCCCCTTTGGGATGGAGAGCTTTACCTGGAATATCATCGGGGTACCTATACCTCCCAGGCGAGGAACAAACGTAACAACCGCAAGCTGGAAAACGCCCTGGGTCAGCTGGAATGGCTGTCGGTGCTTTCCCGCCTGGCGGGTGGAGCTTACCCGGCGCAGCGGATTCATGACTGCTGGGAAACCGTCCTGCGGGATCAGTTCCATGATATTATTCCCGGATCTTCCATCCATGAGGTTTATGAGGATACCCGGAAGGAATATGAAGCGTTGTGGCGCGAAGTGGACGCTATGGAAAAGGAAGCGTTTGAAGCCTTATGCGAAGATGGGGATGGCAGCGGCCATGGCAGTTACAGGGATGAAAGCAGTCGCAATAATGGCAGTTACAGCCATAACAGCTACAGCCTGCTGCGGTTTGCGGACACCGATTGTGGGGAAGCGGTGCTGATACCGGAAAGCAGGGACGGCTCCTTCACGGACGAGGAGGGAAAATGCCTGCCGGCCCAGAAGGTTTCCGACGGCTGGCTGGTGGAGGCCGGGGTGAAGCCGCTTGGTCTTACTGAGGTTCATTTTACGGAAGAAAAGCAGCCGGAAACGGACAGCCCCTTTGCCCTGGATTTGGAAGGCCGCTGCCTGGATACCCCTTTTTACAGTATTAAGTGGGATGAGAGCGGCGCGTTTACCAGCCTGTGGGATAAGGAAAATGGGAGACAGGTTTTAAAGGGCAGGGGAAATGTGCTTCGTATTTACGAAGATAAGCCCATGAATTATGACGCATGGGATATTGATATTTTCTATACACAGAAGATGGAAAGGGCAAAACTGGCGAAAGCCCCGGAGCTGGTGGAAAACGGGAGCCTGAAGGCGGTTGTCCGTTTTGTATTCCGGTATCACAAATCCGTGATTCAACAGGATATGACAGTCTTCAGGGATTCCGGAAATATTGATTTCGTCACCCGTGTGGATTGGCAGGAAACGCACAGACTGCTGAAGGCGGCGTTCTATACGGATATCCGTTCCGTGAAGGCGTCATATGACATCCAGTTCGGCCATGTGGAACGTCCCACGCATTGGAATACAAGCTGGGATTGGGCGAGATTCGAGGTCTGCGGGCACAAATGGGCGGATCTGTCTGAGACCGGCTATGGCGTCAGCCTGCTGAACAACTGTAAGTACGGTTACAGCATTAAGGATCAGGCGATAAAGCTAAGCCTGCTGAAGAGTGCGGTATATCCGGATACAGAAGCCGATAAAGGGACACATGAATTTACCTATTCCCTGT
>OLQF01000083.1_pt1 | contig 82614 bp, 68 predicted proteins | sample 1643171 | NCBI WGS metagenome assembly OLQF01 (sample SAMEA3136702, study PRJEB25190) | human gut metagenome | reverse complement strand
CATACAAATTAATTATATGAGTCCAAAACAAATATCGAAAAAAGAGCGCTTTCCTGCTGCCTTTTGCATCTCCTATTCTAAAAATAAAAATATCCGTCAACATTGCGTAAAATTCAAAAGTATTTCTATTTTTTGAAATTGTAATCCGCCCCTTCGTCCCTTAGGATAAAAATCACAGGGAACCACCCTGCCGGCTGTTCACCGATTAAAAACACAATGGGAAGGGACAATTCTATATGAGGCCTGAAAAAACAGAAAGTACCATTACACTGAACTATCATACCTATCCCCTGGTGGTGGGCAATTCCAGCAAGCACACCTTCAAGGACTGGGAAACCTGCGGCAGCACCGTACAGCTGAAAGCCCTGATCCAAAGCTCCCGCTATTCCGGCCGGGATGTCTCATGGTTTTCTAAGGATCCGGAAATTGCCGCAGTAAAGGACGGTCTGGTCAGAGCCATAACCACCGGCTTCACCTGGGTCTACGCTGTTCTTCCTGACGGGACGCAGGCCGCCTGCCATATCTGCGTCATCGACAATATTACGCGGAACACAGTAATGCGGCTGGAGCTTAATGCCGGACAGCTTAAACTGGCGCCGAGTAAAAGAGCCCTGCTTCATCCCTTTTTATATCCCGACGATACACTGGGAAACGGCTCCATGAACCGGAGCGTAAAATTTCGCAGTGAAAATGAAAATATTGTCAGAGTGGATGAAAATGGCTGTCTCACCGCCGTAAGCGAAGGGGATGCCACCGTTACCGTTACCTCCGCCGACATTGGCAGAACTGCGTACTGCCTCATTCAGGTAACCGGGGAACAGCGGGAGGATACCATCACCGGCCTTACCCTGCCTTCCGGCACTCCGCCTGTTTTATCTGCCGGACAAAGCCTGAGACTGGAAACCGTCCCCGCCCTGCCCGCCGAAGCCCTCTCCTGGAAGTCCTCGGATACCTTTGTAGCTGATGTGGACGCCTCAGGAAGGGTAACTGCATATTCTGCCGGCCAGGTAAGCATTTACGCCACACCCATCTGCGGCGGAAAAAGCAGATGCATCATACTCACAGTTTCCGCTTCAAAGCACAGATCCATGGAAATCCATCTGAGCAGAAACCGGCTGATACTTCATCCCGGAGAGGAAAAGTCCGTCTATGCCCTGGCTCTGCCCGCATCCGTTGCCTGTCCTTCCTTTCATTGGGAGATCATTCCCTCCGATATCCTGGAAATTACAGGAAAGCGGAGGAACATTTTCGGCGCACAGGAAATAACCGTAGAAGCTGTAAAGCCGGGGACTGCCCTCATAAAAGCCTTCCTCGACGGGAAGGAAGCCTACTGTACCGTATCCGTAGAAACCCGCTCTCCCATTTTTTCCTTGCGTCTGGAAAAAACAAAGCCTTTGCAGCAGGATCAGGTGTCCCGGCTGACCGCCTCCATTTCTCCTGGCACATCTGATGCCGAACTTATGTGGCTGAGCAGCTGCCAGGAATGTGTTACCGTAGATCAAAACGGTTTTATAAAGGCATACCGGCCAGGCTCTGCGCGGATATACTGCTTTGCCAAAAGCTCTCTCTCACCAAAACAAAGCTACGATATATGGCGTTTTTCCCGGGTACGCTGTCTTGAGAAGGATGCTTCCTGTATGGAAATTCTCGCTCGCATACTGCAGACCTGCATTTACGATACCGGCGATATCCAGGTTCTTCAGGAAAAGGGAGGGAAATATCTCCGTAATCTTCATATTCCGCCGGAAGCAATAACCTCAGACAGCATCTGCCTGCTATGGAACAGGGATGCCCTGTCCCAACTGGATCATTTTGATCATTACAGAATCACCTGCCGCGGGCCGGAAACCGCCTACGCGGACAGTAATAAGCTGGGGCACACCTTCCGGCGGCTGCGTCCGGATACCAGCTACGATTTTCTGGTAACCGCAGTTGATAAACAGGGAACGGAAATCACCAGCCAGACTGTTTCCGCCGCCACCAGACCCAGGGGGCCGGTTCTGGATGTAACAAAACCTCCCTATCATGCCCTGGGGAACGGGCTTGTTATGGAAACAAAAGCATTGCAGGAGGCAATAGACAACTGCCCGCCCGGAGGGACGGTACTTCTGCCCGCCGATCATATTTTTTTCAGCGGCGCCCTGTTCTTAAAAAGCAATATGACCTTTCAGGTCGATGGCATCTTAATCGGAAGTACAAATCCTGACGACTACCCTTCCATCGTCACACGCTGGGAGGGATGGCGGAAGCTGGAACAGTCTGCCTCCCAATGGCCCAACTCCACAAAGGATAACCCGGAAAACCATATGCCCCATGCAAGTCTGCTGAATGCCGGAGTCTACGATGAAGGAACTGGGTGCACTGACCATCCATTTCATGCGGAAAATATTATTATCTGCGGCAGGGGTATGATAAACGGAAACGGCTTCCGGCTTTCCTACAACGAGGGACCGAACCATTATACCGGGGAAGGCGGCCAGCCGGTGCCTATGTCTCCCCGCACGGATCCTACGCTCCGTGGCCGCACGCTGCTGCTGCAGAATGCCCGCAATGTTTACGTCAGAGACCTAATCCTCAGTTACAGTCCCTCCTGGAATGTCCATACACTCTACTGTGATCACGTCACCTTTGATCACCTGGAGTTGATTACAAAGGGGACCGGGCTTACGGGCGCCGCCAACCAGATCTGTATCCTTAACGGAGACGGCATTGATCCGGATTCCAGTACGAATATCAATATATTCGACTGCTTTTTCTTCACAGGCGATGACGCGGTAGCCATAAAATCAGGCCGGAACAGAGAAGGCAACGAGCTGAACAGGCCTTCCGCCTATATAAGGGTAACGGACTGTATCAGTGAAAATTCAAAGGGAGGGTTCTGTATCGGCAGCGAGCAGGCGGGCGGCGTCCATGATATTCTCTGGCAGAACCTGCGTGTGAAAAATATCAGCCTGTTCGGCTTGTGGATAAAATCCGGTGCTTCCAGAGGCGGCCTGGTTCAGGATATTTTGTGGAAGGACTGCCTCCTCACCGATACACAGGGGTGTATTTTTGCAGAATACGGTTATCGCGGTCCGGATGCCAATCCCGCCATGGTACTGCCGGAAATATGCGATGTCCTTTTTGAAAACATTGCATGCACCGGCAAAAATAATTTCGGCATCCATATAACCGGACTTCCCGACAGTTATATCCACGACATTACGTTCCGGGGCATAACCTTTGAAAAACTCAGGGAGACACAGGAACCGGGCTTCCGGGTTCTGTGCGCCCAGAATATTGTACTGGAGGACGTGAAGCTGCCCGAAGGAGAACGCTGGCTCACCGATGAAATATCAACTTTAATCGAAGAAAAGACGCAGCTGCATAGGCATTAAACAGTTTGCATAAGGAGGTCTGCACATGTATCACTCAATTCGGCCCGGACAAATCTGGCTGGACACCAATGGACGGCGTATCCAGGCACACGGAGGCTCTCTGTATTACCTGGATGGAAAATTCCTCTGGTATGGGGAAAACAAAGAGAAAACCCATCCCGGAAACGGCATTCTCCAATGGGGTGTCCGCTGCTATTCCTCAGAAGATTTATATAACTGGAAGGACGAGGGACTGCTGATTCCGCCTGATACCCAGGACACCGGCTCTCTCCTGCACCCTTCCTCCAAAGCAGAACGGCCGCACATTATATATAATGAAGAGACAGGAAAATACGTCTGTTGGATGAAGGTCATACGAAAGGAAGAACAACTGGCCCTCATCCTAACGTCGGACAGCTTCTTTGGTCCATATGCTGTCATCCAAAACGGCATACGCCCTCTGGGAATGTGCATGGGGGATTTTGATCTGGTAAAATTACCTGACGGCCGTGCCTGCTGCTATTTTGAACGGGTACATAAGGAAATTATCTGTGCGGAGCTTACCACGGACTATACGGGTGTTACCGGTTTTTACACCGCACATTTTCACCACGATAATCCTCCCTATGTAAGGGAAGCCCCTGCTTATTTTACAAGACAGGGGAAGCACTATCTTTTTACCTCCGGCACCACCGGCTACCATCCCAATCCATCTGAAGCAGCCACCTCAGATTCCCCCTATGGACCTTTCACAATCCTGGGGAATCCTCACCCGGAGGATACCTCACTTACCTCCTTCAATTCCCAGATAACCTCTGTATTCCGTCACCCGGGAAAGAAGGATCTCTATATTGCGCTGGCAGATCGCTGGATGCCCGGACTGCGTGGCCTTGATCCGAAAGCCTTTGACAGAGGAGAAGCCTACCGAAAAATCAAACACAATTTTGAATGGAGTTTTTCCGACGACCCGGAACTGAAAAGCAATATTAATTGGAGCGTTCCGGCGCCGGATACCTCTCTGGCCGAATATGTATGGCTCCCTGTCTCCTTTGAGCAGGGCCTGCCTGTAATTCACTGGTTCGACGAATGGCGGATTGAAGATTTTGAATGAACCATAAAGTAAAAGAGGCTGCGCACTTTTCCGTGCCGCAGCCTCAGTTCTTCCGCCATCCTTTTCTTTCGGACAATACCATTTTAAAGGCTCCATATTACAACCATTTCTAATATCACAATAAAATATTTTCACCAACTTTTATTTACATAAATAATGCACAATCAATTCTGTTTTTTTCACACACTTTTAACAAAATTCATCTTCAATAATCGAAAATGAAAAGGATATCGGAATTTTAAAATTGTAAAATCACCAAATTCAACCTACAATCAACCTATCCGAAAAACAAGGAGGTTGAACATTGAAAGCATTAAAGAATCAAAAAACGGCTGTATTACGGAAAGAAATCAGAAAGAATCTTTTCTTTTATCTTCTGCCGATCCCCGGAATTATCTGTCTGATATTATTCAGCTATCTGCCTATGGCAGGATTGTATGTGGTATTTGAGCGTTATACCTATCAGGGCGGACTCTTCGGAAGTGAATTCGTAGGGCTGCAGAATTTCAAATTCTTTTTCCGGAGCATAGACGACGCGCTGCGGGCCACCAGGAACACCCTCATTATCAACGGGTTCAACATAGTATTCGGCACAATCGTAAATGTAAGCCTTGCAATCGCAATCAATGAAATAGGAAATAAGTGGTTCCGAAAAGTAACCCAGTCCGTTATGCTGTTTCCTCATTTCATTTCCTGGATCGTGGTCGGCATGATTTCCATCACTCTTTTTGATGAAAGCAAGGGCCTTCTCAACCATTTCCTCCAGGCCTTAGGCGGCGAACCGGTATCCTGGTACTCCAATGCAGCTCTCTGGTGGCCAATACTCATCCTGACCAGCGTGTGGAAGGGCGCTGGCTACGGCTCCATCGTTTACTTCTGCGCTCTCACCGGCTTTGACCAGAGCCTGTATGAAGCAGCTGAAATTGACGGAGCCAACAGATGGCAGCGAATTACCAAAATCACGCTTCCTCTGCTCAAGCCCACCATCATAATTATGTTCCTGCTAAATGTGGGCGGTATCCTTTTCGGCAGTGTGGATCAGATTATGGGTATGACCAATCTCAATCCGCTACTGCTGGAAACAACAGATACTATCGCAACCTTCGTATACCGCTCCGCCATCCTGAACGGGCAGTTTGAGTCAGCTTCTGCCATCACCCTGTATCAGTCTATTTTCGGATTCCTGCTGGTTATGGGCGCAAACGGACTGGTTAAAAAATTCGATCCGGATTATGCATTATTTTAAGAAGGGAATTTATGAAATGAAAAGAAAGCATATCAAAAAAGAAAGCTGGGTTTGTTATCTGTTTGTGGGACTTATGGCCTTTATCTGCTTCCTCCCGCTGTGGATTACCTTTTCCGCTTCCATCTCCAGCGAAGCGGATATTGTAAAGGAAGGTTTTGCCCTGTTCCCCAAAAGCCCTAATCTGGATACCTATCAATACATTATTGCCAATAAAGGGCGCATGCTTGTAAGAGCCTTCGGCATCTCCTTTCTGGTTATTTTCATCGGAACGCTGTATTCCATGGTCATTATGACTGCCTTCGCCTATGCGGCGGCTCAGAAAAAGGAAGTGTACCGCTTTGCCTCTGCTATCTCCTTTTTTGCCTGGTTTACCACGGTATTCAGCGGCGGCATCCTGCCCTGGTACATACTCGTTACGAAATATTACGGACTTCAGAATAACATTTTTGCCCTGTTTATCCCCTATGGAATGAATGTATTCTTTATGTTTATCCTGAAAAGCAATTTTAAGGCAATCCCGGAGGAACTCATTGAAGCGGCGAAGATTGACGGAGCCGCCAACTACAAAATATTTTTTATTATCGCGCTTCCCCTTGCCAAGGTGGGGCTGGTAACGATTATCCTCTTTATGGCGCTTCAATACTGGAACGATTTCCATCTGAGCCTGTACCTGATTACCAAGCAGGAAATGTATACGGTGCAAAAGCTCCTGTATAACATGATGGCAAATATTTCAGCGCTGCTAAGCGGCTCAAAGGCCGTTGTTGACGCAGCGCATGTCACCATTCCTTCCAATACTGCAAGGATGGTAATGACTATGCTGACCGTGCTGCCTGTGGTTGCATTTTATCCCTTTGCACAGAAATACTTTGTCAAGGGCGTAACCATTGGTGCAGTAAAAGGCTGATATCCGGCTGGTACAAAAAAGTACCGGCATGATATAATAAATTAACTTATGGAGGTATTACATGAAAAAGAAACTACTGGCACTGGTACTCAGTGCGGCAATGACAATTGGAATGCTGTCCAGCTGCGCAGGCAAAGAAACCACTGCAGAAAATACTGCGGCTGGAAGCCGTGAGCCCGTAAGCGAGGCTGCGGCGCAGACAACGGAACAGGCTACGGAACCGTCAGAAAAGGAAGTGGTCAGCCTGCGAATGATTATGTATGGTGATATGACAAGCCGTCGGGAAGAATTTTTCAAAAAGGATTTCCATGATGCTGTTTTAAAGGATTTGAATATTGATCTGTCCGTAGAATTTCTGGCCTGGGGCTCCGATTCCACAATCGCCACCATGCTTGCCAGCGGTGAATCCTTTGCCGTATGGAACATCGTATCCGCTTTTGACTGGCCGTCCAAGGGATACCTTGCCCCCATTGATGAGGCCATGATTCAGGAGCACTGTCCCAACCTGATCCGTATCCGCACTGAGAACAACGGCTTTGATTGTGTAAAATATGAAAATCAGATATATGCTGTACCCTTTGGCTGTAAGCCCTACGCCGGAAGAATGCAGACCTTTACGGTAAGGAATGATATCCTGAAGCAGGTTGGCTATGAAGCATCCGAAATCACCACCTATGATCAGTTGATGGAAGCCATTGCCGCAGTCAGGGAGAAATTCCCGGAAATGCGTATTCTCAGAAGCTCCGGCGCCATGATCAACGCACTGAACTCCGAGATCAGCGACCAGCTGATCAACATTATCAGCGGCACACAGTTCGCTTATGTGGATGAATCGGAGGATAACGACAAGGTCTACAGCCTTTATGAATCCGATGCCTTTAAGAATCTATGCCAGCTGAATGGTGACTGGGCTGATAAGGGTTACATTCAGATGGATGAATTAAGCAATCCCACCCAGGGAGCCGCTGACTGGGAAGCAGGCAATTGTCTGCTCATGTATGGTACTCCCGGCGCTCTTATTGACACCTCTCTGAACGCGGTTGCTCCTGAAGCGGAAATCAGCCTGATTAAAATCGGTGAACTGCCTTACCTGAAAAGTATTGACTATGACTGGGGCTTCAGTATCTCCGCAAGCGATGCTGAAAATGTTGACAGATGGCTTGACTTATTTGACTGGATGTATAAAGATCAGGATACCTATAATTTCTGTGTATATGGTGTGGAAGGAAAAGACTGGGAATATAATGAAGACGGCACTATAAATAAGCTTGTAACGGACAGCTTCTTTGACGGCTGGTTTATGGAAGCCATGGAATATAATGTTTATGCGCCTTCTCTGTCCAAAGAAGCTATTGAAGTTTATGAAAATAATGATAATGGTTCTATCCTGTCCAAAACCGCAGGCTTCAGCTTTGACAGCACCCCGGTATCCGGTGAGCTTGCTGCTATGACCGCCGTATGGACGGAAATGCTTGAGCCGCTGACCTATGGCCTTCTGGATTATGAAGGAAATTATGATAAGGCAATTCAGAAACTAAAGGATGCCGGCTTAGATGAATACATGGCAGAGTATCAGAAACAGTACTCCGCATGGTATGTTGCAAATAAACAATAACTCAGGGCTTATCCCAGCCCGGCGAAAACTCACGGTACCCGTGGGTTTTCGCTGTTACAAGGAGTCAAAACAGAGAGGGTGACAGTGTGAAAAAGAAGCTTCTGGCAGTAAAATATAAAAGCAATTCTTTGGTGACAAAAACTATATTTTATATTGTGGCGATCATCCTGGCGGTGCTGATGGCCGCTTCCGTCATACTGTTTTTCTGGTTCCGCCGCCAGATGATGCAGGAGTACCGTCAGCTGACCAATGCCGCCATTGCCAATGCGGACTTAAGCTTTGACTACTACATCACCAATACAAAGGACATGATGGTACAGTGGTTTGACTCTGCCGAGGGAACCAACTGCAGAGTAACTCCCGATTATAAAATGGTGGAAAATATGTCCCTGCTGATTACGATCAGAAATGCCATCGAAAATGTCCCCTACCTGCATTCCGTCTATTTTCTGAACAAATACGGGCAAGTATGCTTTGATACCAGCGCAGGCACTGCTTATGCGGCCAGTCTGGATGAACTTCTTCCTGAAAAAATCCTTCTTGAGGAAAAAGGAAGCGGTTCTTTTCTCTGGAAGGCTCCCAATCGTTTTCCGTCCAAGGAAGATATAACTTTTTTAACCGTCTATTTCTCAGAGGCCCCTATGGAACATAAGGGCTATAATGGCTCCGCTGTGGTCAATATTTCCGCCGTTTTACTCAGCGAAAGCCTTTTTTCACAATCCTCCCAAAATAATCTCAGCCTTATGGTTCTTGATAAATACGGAAATGTAGTCGCACACAGCAACCGGTCATACTGCGGCCAGAACTGGTCGGATAAAAGCTGGGTACAGAAAATCATAACCGGGGAAACAACGGTCCAGGAGGTAAGGGATGACAATTTCCATGGTGAAATCAGCAGTATTCCATCCTCCCAGAAGGGCTTTTATATAGCGGCACAAACCGAATACCTGAACGGCACTTACCAGATCAATGAACTGGCAAATGTTATTTTTATCATTATCCTTGCTGCGGCGCTGCTCATCATTGCACTGATGCTCCCTGTCTGTCGGAGAACCTTCCGTCCGCTGCGAAACATGATAACAGAAATCAAGCAGAAAGCAATGCTGGAGGATGATGGCTACGATGAAGTACAATATTTAAACCTATATTATGAAAAACTGTCGGATAATATCAGGCAGTTGAATTACAGGGAAGAAAAGAGTTTTATTGTAAAAAACCTCCTGGTAGGCAGCCAGGGTCAGATTATCCAGTCACTTTTGCTGAAAAACCATGTTACTAATGAAAACAGAAGCTATTATGCTATAGCCGCTTATCTATCCGCCCCGGAAGAAGAGCCGTTAAGCATGCAGGCCTATGATATGCTCAAGGACACAGTAAGCGAAATTTACAGCACGGCGCTGGGCCAGGCAGGGCACTGTACTTATTTTGAAACCGGCCTCCGCCGTATGCTTTTTATTGTATCGGAAACTGAAGATCACAAACCGGAGGAAACACAGCTCCTTCAGATACTGGAGCATACCGGCTGCTCCGTGGAAGAACTGACCCACAACAAGGTCACCACTCTTCTGTCCCAAAAGGCGGAAAACGGCCATACCTCCTGCGCCGGTCTGGTAAAGGATCTGGAAAACCGTCTGAAAACCAGGCTTATCCTGGAAGAATACCAGGGAACCGGACTGCCGGAATCCCCGAAGGCTGCGGCGGATACCGAAAAAATCACAAAGGAAATCCTGGAAGCAGTAAAAAAAGGGAAAAAGGAGGACTACGAACTTCTGCTGGCGCGTCTGCTTCACAGCTGCAGGGACATGACCTATGAAGCTTTTTCCAACACTATTCTGAATGCTGCGGAAAAAATCATCCGGATCCGCCGGGAAACCGCCGCTGTAAACGGAGAGTTCCCCAACCAGCGGGATAAATTAAAGGAGCAGTTTGAAAAACTTTCTTCCCGCCAGGAGCTTCTTGGCTGGCTGCTCTCTCTGTTTGACGCGGCCGCAGTACAGCTTGAAAAAGTCAACTGCCATTCCACTGCAGCACAAATGGAAGAAGCCGTGGACTATATCCGCAGCAACTACGATGACTGCATGCTTAACGTCAATATGCTCGCGGACCGGCTGAACATCAGCGCCTCCTATTTCGGCAAGCTGTTCCGGGAATTTACCGGCTGCTCCGCGCTGGAATATATTACAAAGACGCGTATGGAAAAGGCACACGATCTCCTTCTGACAGAGCCGGATAAAGACGTGGGGCGGATTGCAGCGCAGGTCGGCTACAGCAATAATGCATATTTTGCCACTGCCTTTAAAAAGTATTTCGGGGTATCCCCTTCCAAGCTGAGGGATTATCATGTGGTTACGGGTGCGGTTTCTTCGCAGCCGCCGCAAAAGTAAGAAAAACCGCTTTGTGCCGTTACCGTTACAAATTTTACACCGAAAGGAAGAATACCAATGAAAGATTATGACTTACCTCTGTCAAACATTATACGTGATGGAGGAATGATGAATATTTTCCGCTCTGTCGGCTGCATCGGGGACAGTCTGTCAAGCGGCGAATTTGAGTATGACAACCATGGGGAAAAGGGCTATTGGGACTGCTATGAATATTCCTGGGGAAAGCAGATAGAGCGCATTACCGGAATTGAAATGACCAATTTTTCCCGGGGAGGGCTTACAGCTTTTCAGCTTTACATGGATGCGGATACGGGAACAAGCCCGGTTGATGATATCAATCAGCTTTTTCATCCGGAGAATGCCAAACAGGCCTATATTATCGCACTGGGCGTTAACGATTTGAAGGGACAGGGCAATCTGCAGACCTTCTACGGCGGTGAGGTGGGAAATGCGGAAACAGATATTGATTTGGAGGATTACACACGCAATAGAGGCACCTTCACCGGCTGGTATGCAAAAATCATCCAGCGGCTGCAGACCATCCAGCCGGATGCAAAATTTTTCCTTGTCACCATGCCCAGGGAGGATGGCAGCGAGGAAGGCTTTGTCCGGATAATAAATGATATCGCAGGAAAGCTGAAGAACTGCTATGTTATCGATCTGTATTCCTATGCGCCGCCCTACGACGAGGCTTTCCGGCAAAAATATTTCTGCGGCCACATGAACGCTATGGGCTACCTGCTGACAGCACATTATTTTATGACTTATATTGACTGGATTATCAGACACAAGCCGGAGGACTTAACATATGTTCAGTTTATTGGAAGCGGTTTCAGACCGTATGCAGAATAAAACAGCCGCCAGACAGACGATGCTATAGATAAATAAATACTGTTGTTAAATTGCTGCTGTGGATAAATTGACACTATAGAAAAATTCATGCCATAGATAAATCGATACTGTGGATAAAAGTGATACTTCGGTAAAAACTGCTTGACGTTTCATACTGTAATTGATATTATTACAGTATGAAGTGAGGGATTTTTATGAAATTAAAGGGGATAATTGTATCTATTAATTTATTTTCATTGTTTCTTTTTATCTGTTCTGCAGCATTTAACGGCACAGCAGATAATTTACAGGCAGATTCAGCCTTAACGGCAGAAAGCGAGGTATCTTCCATGGGAATTAAGAAAACGGAAAACATGGAAATCATAGAAACGGACCTGGAAAATTTAAGGGAAATCTATTTTGCAGGCGGCTGCTTCTGGGGTGTGGAAGAATATTTTTCAAGAATCCCGGGGGTTTATGATGTGGTTTCCGGCTATGCCAATGGCAACACTGAGCAACCGACCTACGAAGAGGTCTGCTCCAATACCACGGGCTTTGCGGAGACGGTGCGCGTCCAGTTTGATCCGTCGGTGGTTTCCCTGCGCGTACTGACCGGGCAGTATTTTAAAATAATCGATCCCATCAGCGTAAACCGGCAGGGCAATGACAGAGGCACTCAGTACCGGACCGGAATCTTTTACACGGAGGAAAAGGACTGTGCCTCCATTCAGCCTGTCATGAATGAAATACAGAATGATTATTCCGAGCCGCTGGCGGTAGAGCTTGCGCCCCTGGAAAATTTCTATCCGGCCGAGGATTACCACCAGGACTATCTGCAGAAGAATCCGGGCGGTTACTGCCACATTGATTTTTCCAGTCTGGAGGATTTGACGGTACACGCCAATGGCACCGTGGGAATCCGCATTCTGGAAAAAGAGCTTCGGGAAGAACTGACGCCGCTGCAATATGAGGTAACCCGGAATGCCGCCACGGAAAGGCCCTTCACCGGGGAATATTGGGACAGCGACGAACCGGGATTATATGTGGATATTGTTACCGGAGAGCCGCTCTTTACCTCTGCCGACAAATTCGATTCCGGCTGCGGCTGGCCCAGCTTCACAAAGCCTGTGGAACCGGAAGCCATAACACAGCAGGAAGACAACAGCCACGGTATGAAGCGTATTGAGGTGCGCAGCCATGACGGTGATTCCCACCTGGGGCATGTGTTTGAGGACGGCCCCGCAGAATCCGGAGGACTCAGATACTGCATCAACAGCGCCTCCCTGCGCTTCATTCCACTTTCCCGGATGGAGGAGGAAGGGTATGGTGCCTATATTCCTCAGGTGCTTGCACAGTGAAAAGCTTTTCCTATCTCCAAATAAAAGCTTGAAATTGTCTCATTTCAGTGTAATATGGCTTCCGCCGTCTTTTTTAGTTCCTCCGCTTTCCTCTGTTGGCTGTATAACTATATTATTATGTTACTGTATTTCCGCATTGTCATATTGCCGTATTGTCATATTACTGTATTACTTTATTTCCCATATTACAGTCCCAGACTCTCCATCCAGGCTTCAAGCTCCTCCTTCTTCGCATATGAACTGAAGCGTCTGCCGGGTTTCCAGTTTGTTTCCGCGCAGCAGGACTCTTTCAAAATATCCACGGTATTGCCTAATCCGCTTCCGCCGGAGGTACAGAATGGAACAACCGTTTTTCCTGAGAAATCATAGCTTTCCAGGAAGGTTTGGATGATGCGCGGCGCCTCATACCACCAGATTGGGAATCCAATCATGACAACATCCGCACTTTGAATATTATCCGCAGAGCCATCAATCGCCGGTCTTACCTTTTTGTCCTTCATTTCGATGGTACTTCTGCTTCTCTTATCGTTCCAGTCCAAATCTGCTGAACTGTACTTCTGCGCCGGCTTAATTTCGTACAGTTCACCGCCCACAGCATCTGCCAGTGTCCTGGCCAGGCGTGCCGTTTCCCCGCTTGCCGAAAAGTATGCAACCAAAATATTGCTCATAATGAAATCTCCTCTCAATAACAAATGGTCTGCCGTTACTGATTATAATTATAAAATTGGGGATCGGTTTTGTCTAATGCCTATTTTAACTGGTGTGTTATTCATTTTTTGTATTTCCGGACTTCCTGTGCGGCCTGTAAAACGAAAGTATTAGGGAATAAACAGGATTTGAACGATGATAAGTCTATCCGGGCTATCTCCAATTAATATTTTCACCCCGATTATCAGTTCTCAATAACATTATTGATTTCCTGGATCCAACTGTCATTATCCGATGAGAAATGTTCCATGAACTTTCCAAAATTACTGCTTCCCTTAATTGAATCATCTGTTGGAAGTTTTTTTATACGTATCTTCATTTCCTGATAATTATCCTCTGTAATTCTTGAAAACAAAGCCTTCCGTTGATCAGCTCTTCCCTTATAGTTTTCGATCCCTGTAAGGTCATAAATAATTGGTGAATTCTTTTTCTTTTTATGGGATTCCAACATAACTTCATCCCAATGTTCTATGATGATCTGCATAGTACATGGATTTCCAAATATTACAACCTGATCTGCTGCATGTTCTGTTCCATGAACCTCATTAATTTTTCTTTTGATATCTCCATACTGCTCATACGGCTTTTTATCCGTATCGCAAAATACAAGGACCAAATCATAAGAGCCATTCTGATATTTATCTTGATATCGGGCCGGGATATTTCCATTTCCTTCCGCATTCTCCAAGACAAACTCATAAGTTGTGCTCCAAACTTGCAGCGATATTACTTTATCCAAATATTCGTACTCTTCATCACCTTCACAGATAATACAAATCCTACTGCCTGAAAAAAACGGGGAATTTTATTTATCATTGGCCAAGTCCCCTTTCCGGTCTCCTTTTATGCTTAACAAAGAATATATCAGCTCAGGATCAGGAACTGCCCCCAAGACACCTTTTCTATATTTTTCCATGATATCGGTTGTATCTCTTATTCCCTGCCCCGCTGTAAATTGTGCCAGCGAATACACATAAATTCCTTCTTTATCTTTATGAATAAACCAAATTTGCTCTTTTCGGAACAATTTTTTACAGTCCATCAAATTAATATCGTGGATTGTAAATATCATTTGAGCTTTTGTATTCAACTCATTATTAAACATTGCAACGATTGCCCTTGTCAGTTTAAAATGAATGCTACTGTCTAATTCGTCAACTACAAGAATTCTTCCCTGTTCCAGACCTTCAATGATATAGCTTGCAAGAGCAGCTATTTTTTTTGTACCTGTTGAGTCAAAAAGCATACTCGGAACCGCTACTCCCCTATATACCGATACCAACCGAATCTGGTCCATTAGCTGCTCTGGAATATCCAGTGCTTTTTCATCTGGTTTTCCCTCTGGTTTTTCAATATCAATTTTTAACGGGAGTTTATCTATAGCTTTATATTCAAAGTCATCCAAATACAAATCAGCATTTTTTATAAATTCAACTACCTTTTTCTGCAAATCATTTTCATTCTTCATCAGATTGATTGTTCGTTCCATTGGAATATTATTCATATTAACAATGTCGATTTTTGAAGCAAAGCCAATAACTATTTGCTTCATCTCTGCCAATCGGTCAAATTTACTGCTATCAATCATATGAATTAACAGATTAGTCTGTGACACATATGGTATCATTTTTAATAATTCCTCGTCCTCATATGCATACTCTGAATTAATTGAATCTTTCAGAAGCCATATGACTTCTTTTTCATTCCCATATTTATCCTTCTGGATTTCTGTAAATTTTTCAAATAAATATTCTTTTTTTCCAACATCATAGTGAAAATCATATGAAAACTCCCTTCCATCCCATAAGAAAGTAATTCCAAGCTCACAAATCGGATTGTTATGGAAAAGATTTGGCATTATTCCGGGATTTTGATTTATAAGAGCCTTCTTGACTGCTTTAATACATTTCACAAGGCATGTCTTTCCTACATTATTTGGGCCATATATTCCAGCCGTTTTTAAAATATTGAATTTATTTTTCCTGTAAACATTTGATGTAAATTTACTGCTTCTCATGTCTGCTTTCATTGAAAATTCTATCTCATCATAAAATGAAAAACAATTTTTCACTCTCAATTCAATAATCATGTGTGTTACCTCCTGTTCAGGATACCATTATTATTATGCTTTATATATAATATAACACGTGCTTATTTTTTATGTAATATTTTTGCACAAAAAAATAAGCATGTAAACCCATATTCCAATTCGGGGAATCCGACCATTACAACATTTCTTCTATCATTGACAATATCGGCTTGCGTTGCTGTCTCTATATAGCGGCATGCTCATTAGAAGAATTTATTTTTATATCACAATCAGCGGTACAATTAATTCTTTTTATGTCAACCCTGATCTTCCTAATCCCGTTTTGCTTTTTGCAAACTGTTATCCATAAGTTCAGCTCAAATAAAGTAGAGAGTCACCGGAAAACATGTTACACTAAGTTCAATCCCAAACAATATAGCTTAAATCTTATAAGAGGAGGAAGCAGTATGTCTGATATATTATTTAAGACGGACGATTATGTGTTTTCGTATCGAGCAGCCGGTATCTGCATACAAAATAACAGGATTCTTCTCCAAAAGCCTACAAACGATAATGGATTTGCTTTTCCAGGAGGACATGCTGCGTTTGGGGAAACAAACGAGGAAACGTTAATCCGGGAATTCAAAGAGGAAATCGGCGCGGACATTTCAGTCGGTGAATTAAAATGGGTTGGTGAAATTTTCTTCCCCTGGGGAGAAAAACCTTGTCATCAGATTTGTTTATATTATACTGTGGTAATTGAAGACGGGCATACGCCAAAAGAGGGCACCTTCCTGGCGCAGGAACAGCTTGAGGGACGAAATTTTGAGCTTGAATTCCACTGGGTTCCGATGAATAAAATAAGCGATATTGAGATATATCCAACAAACACTATCCAGCTTTTAGAAAATTTCAATGACACTGTTCAACATTTTGTTTATCGAGAGTAAAACAGGCGTTATGATGGCAGCCATTCCAGCTATCCCTGAGCCTTGTCAACGTCAAAACGCCTGTCCCGTTTCTTTATGGAACCTCAGTCTGATCATAGGTGACATAGATGGTGGTAACGCCAAACTCCCTTTGCAGGGTTATGATTTCCCTGCGCATTTCCGTGCGGAGCCTGGCATCCAGATTTGCCAACGGTTCATCCATAAGAAAAAGCTTCGGCTTTCTCACCATGGATCGCGCCAGCGCCACTCTCTGGCGCTGGCCGCCGGAAAGAGCGCCCGGTTTCCTCTCAAGCAAAGTGTCTAGCTCCAGCTTCTGCGCCACCTCAGCCACCCTGCTTTTAATTTCCTTTTTTCCGGAATGCCGCATTTTAAGGGGAAATGCAATATTGTCCTTCACTTTCATATTAGGATATAGGGCATAGTTCTGAAAAACCATGGCAATATCGCGGTTCTTCGGCGGTACCTTGTTCATGCTCCTCCCATCCAAAATGATTTCTCCGTCACTGATATTCTCAAGTCCTGCTATCATGCGCAGCAGCGTCGTTTTCCCGCATCCAGAGGGACCGACAAAACAATAAATTCCCCCCGATTTATTTCCATATCCAGGTCGATGACAGCATGGACATTGCCCAGATACCATTTGTTTACCTTTCGAATCTGCAGGCTTCCAGCGAAACTATTTTTTTCCAAAAACCTTCCTCCTCCATTTCTGCATGTAATCGTTCCTACCTGTTCCGTCTTTTCCCTTTACAGTCCTTTCCCTTTACTTTAATCCTTCATCCCGGAGGAAATAATACCCTGTTCCAGATATTTCTGCCCGGCCAGGAATATCAAAAGAGGCGGCATCAGCGTGATCAGTGAAGCAATCAGCGATACCCCTGCATTGTCGGCAGTGATATTTGCCATATACAATGACAGCGGCCAGAGGGCCTGATTCTTCAGAAATGCCTGCGGCGCTTCCATGGCATTCCAATATTCCAGGAATCCCAATACTACTGCGGAAAGAATGCCCGATGCCCCCAGGGGAATTCCAAGCCGGACAAAGATTTGAAATGGTGAGGCTCCGTCCACCGCCGCTGCCTCCATAATCGTTTCCGGTATCGCCATAAAGAAACGGGTCATAATGAATACGGGAAAGGTTGACGCCGCCCCGGGCAGGATGACGGCCCATACGGTATCAATCAGCCGCAGTTTATTCAGTACAAGATAGCTTGAAACCATGGTCACCTGGAAAGGCATCAGCATAAGGACTATATATAAGGTATAGAGCAGCTTTTTACCCCGGAAATTAAATCTTGCAAACGCCCATGCCGCAGGTGCCCCTAAAAAAATCTGCCCGATTACGACAGGGAAAACCTGCCTGCAGGAATTCCAGAATACCGTAAAAAACTGAGGCGTATCCAAAAGCAGCTCCACATAAGCCTGCAAAGTAGGATATTGCGCAATTACAGGCCATACGGCAGCCCCTTCCCCTCCTTCCAGAACCGGAGCAAGATTTTCAGACAATTCCGCACCTCCCATAATAGTGCCGGACAACAGCATCCAAAGGGGTATCCCTATAAAAAAGGCAATAAATATAAGAACTAATCCTGTCAGCCACTTTTTCATTTACACTCCCATCCGCGTGCAAGGCACGCATACAATGCAGTGAGGGCTGAAAGCCCTTTCCCCCTCATCCCTTTTCCTCCCGGCCCAAAACCTTCTGCAGCAGCATGATCAATAGAAATACAAAAAGCCCCATCATTACGGCTCCCGCACACATTTTATCCACGTCCAGATTGCCGTACCAGTTGTTGAACAGATGCTGCAGCATATAGATGCTTTCCTCCGGGTAGCTTCCGGCAATCAGATAAGCCTCCCGGAACACCTTGAAAGAATTCAGCAGCGAAAGCACCGTAGTGGTGAAAAAAACCGGCATAAGGTTAGGTAAAGTAATTTGCACAAACCGCCTGATGCTTCCGGCTCCATCTATCTGCGCCGCCTCATATAAGGCCGGATTTATGGCGCCAAGCCCGGAAAGCCACAGCACCATATCATATCCGAAATTTTTCCATACATAAGCAAATACCAATACCCCAAAAGCCGCCCTGCTCCCTATCCAGTCCACCGGCGCGGCATCCCAGAGCGCAAGAAAGGCATTGAGCAGGCCGTTTTTATGAAAAATCACACGCCACAAAAGGACAATCGAAGCCACCGGTATTGCCATAGGCACAAGAAATGAGGTTTTAAAAATTCCATGTGATTCCCTGAAGGCAGCCAGCAGCAGCGAAACCGCCAGGGAAATAACCAACAGCAGCGGTATACAGACAAGGACAAATTTCAGCGTGTTTCCTGCAGCCAGCTTGAAAGCGCTGTTGTCCAATACCGCCAGATAATTTTGAAATCCCACGAACCTGCCGCCGGCAGCCTGAAAAAAGGAACGCCGCAGCACATCCAGAAGGGGAATGAATACCATAATACTTACAAAAATCAGGCTCGGCGCCAAAAACAGCCATGGCACGATACGTTCCCTAAAAGAAACTTCTTTTCTCATCTGAAAACCTCCCTTCCCCGGGAACAGCGGTAAGCTTCTCCTTCTGCCTGTAAAGTATGAAATCCACGGACAGCCACAGGCAGGGTATCAGGTACATTTCCCTGCAGAATATCATTTGGCAAGTCCGGGCCATGAAAAGGGACAGCAGGCTGAGCGCCAGCGTATATGCCGCACAGCCCAGTGACATGCCACCATAAGACCTTATGGATACCCGCATTGCGGCTATTGTCCCAGGCACAGAGGCGGCTATGGAAAATAATACTGTCATAATTACAGCGGTCATAAGCTCCATATCCCGGAAGGTGGAGCCTTCCGATATCCATGTAACCACATTTTTACCATGTCCCATAACTAAATTCTCCCAAAACGCAAAGTCGGACCACCTCGTGGGAATAAATCCAGCGGGGATTCCCGGCAGGTCCATACAAAAAAACAAACCAGCCAGAACCAACAGGGCCGACGGCAACCAGAAGGCCAGCAACGCAGGATAATGCCAAGGCCATTTCCCGCGCCTTATGACACGGCCGAGAATACCTGCTGCCAGAATAATGGCAGGAAACCTGACAATAATACCAAGCGCCCATTCTATCAGCGGCAGTTCAAGAATCATCCCCCCGGAGAAATCCGCGGCCAAAAGATAGCGCTCTGCCTTCTCCCTGGTTCCCGTCCCGGGAAATATCAGCTGCATATGGGACAGAGGCTCTTCTGACCCAGCCTGCGCCTGACGGAATATCCGCGGCTCCTCCCCCTCAAATACGCCGCGCACATAGAGCCTGTCTCCTTCCATTATTACCGGCATCCCGCAAACGTCCGTGCTTCCCCACAGGAAAAACGCCAGCCCCGAGCTGATCGCGCATCCTGCCAGGTCGTTTCCTGCCGGGAAGCCGCCGGAAAGCATGGCCGCTGCTGTAACAGCCCTGCAGTCGCCAAATACCATCACCATATCTGCTGCCATGCTTTTCCTGTCCCCGCTCATAACCTCATATCCTGAAGCCGCCTGCCATAGGGTGACCTCCGGCTGTTCTGCCGCCCCATCCTGCCGCGCAAAGGTCTGCTGTTTCACAAGAGCTGCCGGGCTGACGCCTCCGTTTTCCCATTTAACCTCCACACCCGGACAGAGGTTTACGGCCTTGCTGTAAAAAGAGCAGGCTATGCACCAGAGAAAAACTGCCGTCAAACCCGATATCACCAGCGCCGTCCAATGAAAATGTCTTTCAGTTTCCAATACGAACCCTGTCTCCTTCCGCTATTGCCTTATTTGAACCTGTGATCACCTGATCCGCGTAGGTAAGGGTGCCCTCAACGCACATCATCTGGCTGTCCCTGTCTTTCACGGTTATATCAACTCTTGCAGTGACCCACTCCGTTCCCATCACGGAAATCTGTTTGCGTATCACCAAAACGTGATCTCCCCTGGAATCGCTTCTGAGCGCCGTAATGGGAAGGCAGTTCTGATAAATCTCACTTTTCTTACTCAATGAAAGCTGTGCGGTCATACCGGCCGGATAGTCTCCCTCCGGCAAAACAGCAGTCAGGAAAACCTTCCCCTCCTCATCAGGCATGCTTATGGAACTGATCTCTGCCGCTGACCTTTGAGTGCTGCCGTCAATCCTGAACATAAGCTCCCCCTTGTCCCCCACCAGGAAATACCGTGCAGATTCTTCCTCCAAAAAACCTTCGAACAAAAATCCTTTATCATTGCAGGCAAGGGTAACCCCCTCTTCCCCTGCTTTTGTCCTGAATCCCTTTTCCACAGTACGCAGTACCGTTCCGGACACCGGCGCTGACAGGTATCCTCCATTATTTAAAATTTCCTGCAATTTATCCCGTAGTTTTTCTTTCTCCGCCAACTCGGACTCGCAGGTCAGTCTTGTGATTTCCTTTTCTTTCTGTGACATCATCGCCTGCTGCTGCGCATTTTCCAACGCCAGCTGAGCCGCCTCGACCGCCCTTTGCGCTTTATAAAGGGCTTCTTCTGCCAGGTACTGATTGTCCTCAAATTCACGCCAGACATCGTTCAGGGTTCCCTTTGCGGCATCAATCGCTGCCCGGGCCTGCCTGACTGCGGCTTCATCGGAAAAATCCGTACGCTCTTTTGCCGCCGTCAGCGCCGCGTTTGCATCATTGAGAGAAGCCTCGGCTCTCTCTGTTTTTGTTTTCCAGCGTTCCTTTATGGCATTCAGGTTTTCAGCGGCGCTGTCATAGGACGAGGTTTTATATTCCGCATCTGACAGGTTTTTTTCTGCCTGCGTAAATTCCTCCTGTGCTTTGGAAAGCTCTTCCTTTGCAGCCTTCAGCTCCTCCGTATAATCCGTGTCGCCGTCGGGCTCCTGCTCCTCAATTGCTTTTTCAATATCGCTGACCGCCTGCTTTGCGGCATTAAGCGTACTTTCCGCCTGATTGTATGCCTCCAGCAGCTTCTGATAGGCATTCTTTGAAGCGTCCAAATTTTCCGAGGCTTCATCCAGCTCCTTTTCTGCGGCATGGATGGCATCCTCCGCCGCTTCCCTGACGCTATACAGATTTTCCTCCGCCTCCTTAACGACTGCCTCCGCTTCCCTGATAAGCTCCTGTTTTACCGCAGCAGCTGCCCTGTCATCCTCCGTCTCAGCAGCCGCCAGCTTCTCTTCACTTTTTGTATAGTCCTCCTTCAATCTTGTGTCTGACCGGACATATTTTGAAGCCAGGCGCTCATACTCCCTTTGGGCATCCTCAAGGGCGCGTTGTGCCGCAGCCACCTCATTACCTCCCCCGCTTTCGGAAAGATCAATTCTGAGAGTGAGGATATGGATTTCCTCTTCCAGCTTCTTCACCTGCTCTTCCATGGAAGGCACTTCAAAGACAAGCAGCGGATCGCCCTTGTTTACCTGACTGCCTTCCTGCGCATTGACCGCCGTTACCCAAAGCCCTTCCGGCAATCTAATGCTTCTGTCGGCTGCCGCCTGGATCCTTCCTTCCACGAAAGCCCTTTCCGTAAGCGTCCCGCTTGCAATGGTCGATACCGAAACGCTTGCTGTTGTGATGGAAAAGGAAACACGGGATATAACCGTGCATACAAACATCAGTGTAAAAAAAACGATAAGAGACTGTACGGCCATGCGCTGCATACTTTTTTTAATGACAGGCCCGTTTTTCTCTCCGGAAGCAAGCATTTCCTTTTGCCGCTGAATGATCCTGTTTATTTTTTCTTCCCTATGTAATCGCATCGCTGTTCAGTCTCCTGCATTCTTATTTGAATTCAACCGTAATAATTCTGTCCGCCAGATAAGTGCCGTCTGCCTGCTGCTTTCCAAAGCATAATACGATATCCTTATCCTTGACTCCGCTTTTTCCGCAGTCTTCCAGAGAATAACTGCCCCCATCCGAGCTCACGGTTCCTTTTTGAAACACTGTTTCGTCCGTATAAGCAACCTTTATGAAGTGCGGCTCCCTGGAGGCTGCGGTTCCATCTGCAAAGGGGGAGGTATTGATGGCCAGGCCCGTTTCTGAACATTCGCTGGCCACACCGTTTAAATCCGCTGAATTGAACATTTCGTTCGCATCTGCAAAGGTTTCCATTTCTGAATCTTTTTTTCCTGCACCGTTTTCCGTTTTTTCTGAAGCTTCTTCTGAAGTTTTTTCTGAAGTTTCCGCCAAAGCTTCTTCTGAAATCTCCGCTGAAGCTTCTTCTGAAATCTCCGCCGAAGCTTCTTCTGAATTTCCTTCTGAGATTTTCTCCACGCCGGCCGACGTACCGGAATGAGCGGCAGAATCACTATCCTGGTAATTGGCTGCTTCTTTTTCCGCAGCTCCGTTTTCTGTCCCCATATCTGACATATTTGTTCCGGTACAGCCGGTAAATAAAAGCATCCCGGCACAGATAACTGCGTACAGTCCAAACATTTTTACTTTTCCATCCATTTTTCTCATTGTCTAAAATCCTCTCCTTTTTACATTTGTTCATTTATATAAAGGGTGGCGCGGCTCTGGATTGTTTCAGCCGCTTCCTTTACATTCTTTGCTCCCGAAAAATACGCTCCGGCTTCCTCCAGTATGATATTTTCCAGTGCCTGGTTATCATTTACCACATAGGCCGCGCTGCTTAGAAGCTGCCTAGTTGCCTCCGCGTCCTCTGCCGCTGCGCTGCCGTTTTCATAAATCCATGCCCAGACGGATTTCCCTTCCATGGCAGCCTGCATGACGGCATCAAAGGCTCCCTTATGGACAGGAAGCATACTGCAGGACTTCTGATGCTCCTCACTCAGCAGCGTTCTGACGAATTCCCATGCGCCGTCCTTTTGGCTGCCGGCCGAAGCGATTCCTATTTTTACCTCGGGTATGAGCGCATGGTATTCGCCGTTACTGCCCGGAAGGCCAAGCAGCCTCAGATTCCCATGAAAATAGTCCCTGTATTTGGAGATATGGTAAATACTGAGAACAGCTTCATAGGCTGCCATGCAGGTGCTGTCCGGCTCTTCCCCAATGCCCTTTTGGCTGCCCTCCTGAATCTTTCCGGCAAACTCCAGCAATTTTATGAATTCAGGCGAATCAAAGGAACACTTGCCAGAAGTCCAGTCAACAAAGCTGTTGTCCGTCTGGAGCATAATTTTGAGAAAAAAGGCGCCCGACAGGTTGCTTACGGAATCCGCCCCATATGTATTCAGCAGCTCCTCAAGATCCTGAAGCGTCCACCCGGTTTTGCCATTCATGCTTTCCCCATCCGCCAGCATTGTGGATACGCCCACCCCATCTGTAATATAAGGAAGTTTTCCGTCGAAGCTTATGGCGGTAAACACATTTTCAAAATAGTCTTCCCTGTGAATTTCCGGATCGTTCTCCATGTATGGATAAAGGTCCTCCAGCAGCCCTTTTTTGTGATAAACCTGGACCGGCAGATTGCTCATATCCAGAATATCCGGCATATCGCCTGAAATAATGCGGGTGTTAAGATTCAAAACAGCACTGTCCCATTCCTCATCCGACACGTTCTGCTCATATGGAAAATATTCCGTCAGTTCAATCCGGTACCGACTGTTTGTCTTATTAAAATCAGAAACAGCCTGAACCACCCCCGGCCCTGCCGTCAGGCTCACCATGCTCAGGGCAACACGCTCATCCACCCCCTGGGAAAGCACGGCCAAATCATACGAAAGCTCTGCCCTCTGATCCGGGGAAGCTGTCAAAACAAGGAACTGTCCATCCGGGAGCTCGCCCAAATGTACATCCGACGCGCCCAGCCCCACATCCGTCCAGCTAAAGAGCTGCCTTCCTTCCCGCGCTCCGGCAGGATAGCCATACAAGCTGGAGGAATCAAACCGGTAGAAATTACTTGTGCTCCCCCCATACAGGCCTGCCGTTGCCCCCAGATGAATCCTGTCCTCACTCCAGTCCCTGCTTTTCATATCCACATGAAGCAAATCATAACTCATCCGATCCGCTGCAGAGGCACACACTCCAATCTGTCCTTCGGCAGTTGTTATTGTGGTCATGAGATTTCCCTCATAGCTAAGGGAAAACAAAAACTGCCCCGCATTATCAAACATATATGCCAGGGTATTTCCGCTTTTTTCCGCCACGCAGATATTCCCCTGCGCATCAATGCTCATAAACAGCTCCCTTTCAATGGAAGAAGAGGCTGAAGCATCCAGCAGCTCCGTCAGCTCAACGGTTTGGGACTCCCCGCCGTTTTTATCGAATTTTTTCAGATGATAGCTTCCAGCCTCCTCCATGGTAACCGCCCATATATCGCCCTTTGGATCAAAGGCAAAATCCAAAAGGGATGCTGAGGCTTCCATAGTTAACGGCAGCTTTTGAAATCCCCCGCCATCAACCGTCATTGATGCCAGATAAGAGACGCCGTTTGCCTCCGAGCAGCACATATACGCTGCATTGTCTTTAATCAGGAGCCTTGAGATACCTGTCACGATATCTGGAATATCGTAAAAGCTTGCAACATAGGATGCATCGGACTTTTCGATACCGGCCTGTTTTCCGCACGCCGTCAAGCCCAAAAGCATTGCCGCCAGCCCCAGGACTGTGATGCCCTGCCTTGTCTTTTTTATTTTCAATTTCTGCCTCCTTTTAAAAAAAATTGCCTGTCCCCTCAGGCATATTCAGCATACCATTCAGGAACAGGCAGTGTTTTAAATTCATATAAACGATTTCTAAGAAGCGGTAAATGAATTCTTAAGGAAATGCTAAGGAGCCATGGTGAGTTCCTCCCGTATCGATGGAAGCTCAATCACAAAAGAGGTTAATCCATTGCTGCTTTCCGCTTTTATCCGGCCGCCGTGTAAGGTGACAATATCCCTGGCGATGGCAAGCCCAAGCCCTGAGCCTCCGGTTTCACTCTGCCTTGCACTGCTCAGGCGATAGAATTTGTCAAAAATCAGGCTGAGCTTATCGCCCGGAATCTCCCCCCTGTTTTCAAACCGGAGCACCGTTTTTTCGGGAAATCCCTCTGCAAAGACAGATATGACGCTTTCATCCTCGCTGTAAGCTATGGCATTTTTCAGAATATTATTGAAAACCCTGGCTAGCTTCTCAGAATCCCCGTACACGGATATATCCTCGCCCACATTGTTTTCTATGCGCTTTTTGCAGGCGCTCAGCTGAGGATACAATTCTTCCGAAATCTGGACAAGCATATAATAAAGATCAATTTTGACCTTTTGAAGCGATATGGGTTCAGAATGATTGCGGGTAATTTCAAAAAATTCATTCACCAGTATCCGAAGGCGGTTCGCTTTTTCCCATGCAGTATGGATATATTTTATTTTCTTATCATCGGGCATGTCAGGATTTTCATCCAAAAGACTTAAATATCCGATTACGGAGGTCAGGGGGGTCTTAATATCATGGGCCAGATATACGACAAGTTCATTCTTCTGCCGTTCGGTTTTCCTGGCTTCATCCGCCTGTGTTTTAAGCGTTTGTTTTGCATAATTCAATTTGCGTTCAACCGTTTCCAGCTCCGGAGACAGCGATATGGCGTCCCCATCCTCCATGAGCTTATCAATTCCGGATAAGACTTCATCAAAGTATCTTTTATAGGAATACAGAAGCATATAGAACAGCAAAAATACAAATATAATGATCACAATACCAAGAATAAACTGCATATTCGCCGTAACTGCCTTAAAATATATCATATCGGCCTGATCCTCATTCAGGGAAAAAATACGCGCAATCCATAGGACAATAGTATCCGCCAGATGCCCTCTGGTCATCGCCCGCAGCAAAAGGACAGCTGACACCGCCCCCAGCATAATTCCCAGTCCCCTGAAAAAAATAATACGGTTAAGCTTTGTATAATCCGTATTTGTTTTTCTAAATTTTTTCAATCTTATATCCGACCCCCCATACCGTTTTTATATATCTGGGCCTTTCTCCGGTATCCTTCATTTTTTCACGAAGGTGGCGGATGTGTACGGTAATCGTATTATTGCTTTTGCTGTAATATTCTTCCTGCCATACTTCATGGAATAATTCCTCTGAACGGACTACGCTGCCCCTGTTTTCCAAAAGTATTTTCAGTATCAGAAATTCCGTGGGAGTCAGCGTCAGGCTTTCTTCATCAATCCAGCATTCATATGTCTTGAGGTTCATAACCAGCCCGTCTTGCTTAAGAATCCTCTCTGCCGGCGGGATAATGGAATTTACATTATATTTTTTATACCGGCGAAGCTGGGCTTTTATTCTCGCGGTCAGTTCAAGAGGGAGAAAGGGCTTTGTAATATAATCATCCGCGCCAAGCGTAAGCCCGGTGATCTTATCCGTCTCCCCATCCTTTGCCGTAAGCATGATTACCGGATATTTGTATTCCTTATTTCGTATGAACTGGCATATGGAAAGCCCGCTGACATCCGGCAGCATGATATCCAATATGGCCAAATCAAAATCCACTCTCTCAATACAGGCAAGGGCGTCCTTCCCCGTATAGAATTTATATACCTCCATATTTTCGTTTTGAAGATACACTTCTATCAGATCCGCAATTTCTTTCTCATCGTCAACGACAAGTATTTTTTCCTTCATCACCGCTCTCCTTTTTATTTTTTATAAAACCGTTCTTTTTTTGCAGTTGCTTTTCTATACTTATTATATTGAGTCCGAATGCTTCATTTATTATTTATTGATATAAAATTTATTAATTATTTCCTAAGATGCCGTCTGTGTATCTTAAATTTTCATCTGCCAGGCGTACTCCGGTTCCTGTCCTAGTATAAAAAAGATTGGAAAAAGGCTACAGGAGAAAAATGAAATAACGGACTGCCAACCAATGAACAACGCCGCCAATGTAGAAACAAAGGCGGCGTTTTCATGTGTCAGCAACAAAAGCTATATGTGGGTTCATCTTAAAAAGAACGCTTAACCTCGCGCCAAGTTAGCCCGAAGTACACGGGTTTGCGGAACAGGCAAAACTCCGGTATAGAGCCAGAACGGTTATTTGTTATAAAATTAATTTGTATGATAAAATAAAGAAAAAGTCTTGCTTGTGACGTAGCGTGATGAAATATAATAGAAACTGGGAGGTAGCTATTATGGAAAAGCACAGAGCAATACCCAAAGGATATATGACCGTAGGTGAGCTAGCAAAGAAAATGGGCGTCACTGTTCGCACGCTACAACACTATGACAAAGAAGGTTTTTTTTCTCCCTCCGCAGAAAGCGAGGGAGGACGTAGATTATATACGGATAAAGACTTAATTAGACTTCATCAGATCTTGGCTCTAAAGCATCTTGGCTTTTCATTGGAGGCCATAAAAAACAGGCTTATACCGCTGGACACCCCAACAGAGGTTGCAAAAGTTCTGACAGAACAAGCCGCTCATATTAAAAAAGAAATACAAAGCCTTTCACAAGCCTACGAAGAAATTGAACTATTGAAAGCGGAAGTTATACAAATGCAGTCGGTAGATTTTAAAAAATATGCTGACATTATTACAAACATTCAAATGAAAAACGAATTTTATTGGCTTATAAAACGCTTTGACGAACCAATGCTCGACCATATCAAAGAGCATTTTACGATGGAAGCAAGTATGGAATTTATGCGCCGATTTGAAAACCTTGGGAATAAAATATTTTCTTTGCAAAAAGAAAATATACCTCCCGACAGTGACGCTGCACAATCGCTCGCAGAATCTTTTTGGGAAATGGTTTTGGAATTTACAGGCGGGGATATGAGTATGTTTTCAAAGCTTATGAAATTTACAGAAGCCGATAAAAGCGGAAATAAATGGGAGAAAAAACAAGCAACTATCAATGCCTATATTGGACTGGCACTGGATATTTATTTTGCAAAATCAGGGCAAAACCCTGTTATGGAAGGATCGAAAGAAATAGAATGAAAGAAAATATAAAATTTGTTATACGGGTGATGGTTATCCATGTTTTGACTTATCTTCTGTGTGGGGTCGTGTTTTCGGCACTGTTTGACTATACAGCATTGTATCAGCAGGAGAATATCAATACTTTTATGCGAGCGGTCGGCAGTGCATCCTCTCTAATAGGCCCTGTAATGCAAGTTGTGCGGGGATTGCTTTTTGGTTTAATCTTGCTGTTGCTGAAAGACAGCATAATTGGAAAAAAGTATGGCTGGCTGAAACTGTGGGCCATCATTGTCGGAATTGGCATCATTAACACCCCAGGGCCTACCCCATGCTCCATTGAAGGAATTATTTATACACAACTGCCTTTGGAGTTTCACATAAAGGCCGCCCCCGAAATACTGCTACAAACTTTGCTTTTCTCACTTTTTGTTGCAAACCCCGGAAATTTTATATTCCCAGGGCTGAGAGAAAACAAAATCCCACTGATTTCTACTGTTTTGGCAGGTGTCATGTTCTCGCTCTCAGGTGTAATCCTCTCCCTTATTCTACATCTCGAGATGACGGCGGGAATAACCGACATAGGCGCATTTGTTATCATGTTTGTTGCGGTGATTTCTGTGTTTTTGGTCTGTAAATGGTATCTATCCACAACCTCTCGCCTGAAACATTTGGTTTTGCCATTGTGCTGTTACACGGTGCTTGCCATCATGCCAGTTGTATACAACTATATGACACGTTCTTTATTCGCGTCTTGGCTGCCATTGGGAATCAACGTAATTCCTGTGATCATTATCTTTCTTTTAAACTACATGGGCGCGCTACACAATAATAAGAAAATATAGTCAGCCGTTTCTACCTGTTCTAAGGCGTAAACCATAAGGAGAGAAACCAAATGAAAAAAATGCTACTGGTCTCTATGTTTCAAATTGTGTTACCTTTGCTAAAATCAATTGAGCCAAATCTAAAAAATAAAACAATAACCTATATTCCAACGGCATACAAGGTGGAGAATCTGAGATTCCTCTTTAAACTTAGTAAATTGGGACTGGAAAAACAGGGGCTGATCCTTGACGAATTGGATATTTCCTCTGCATCCTATGAAACAATTAAAAGCAAACTGGAAAAGAACGATGTTATCTATGTTCCAGGGGGCAACACGTTCTATTTATTGCAGGAGATGAAAAGGACGGGCGCCGATAAGCTGTTAATCGAGGAAGTAAACAAAGGCAAATTATATATTGGCGAGTCAGCGGGTGCTATTGTTGTGGCTCCTGATATTGAATATTCATCTGCAATGGATTCTAAAGAAAAAGCTCCTGATTTGAAAGAATATTCCGGACTTGGATTAATTGATTTCTATGTTGTTCCTCACTCCGAAAACTGGAACTTTAACAAAGCCGTAAAAAGAATAATTAGCACTTATTCTTCAACCTTAGACTTGAAAATTATCCGCGATAGCCAAGCGATTTTAATAGAAAATGACAATGTTCACATTTTAGGAAAGTAGCTAAATCCCTCCTGCCTTTCAGAATCTTTTAGCTTACCTTTTTAGTCTATCCGATAGGAGGCATTTACATAATGCGCTTGCTTATTCCGTTAATATATATTCAAATTCAATCTCATGCCGTAAAGGTATGCCATTCTCTCCAATCAGCGGAATTTGCGGCTTCAACCGCCTCGAAGCATCTAACGCGTTATGGTATAGTTTTACCATGTCGAAGCCGCGCTTTTGATAAAAGCGAATGGCATTAATATTGTCATTCGTCGTAATTACAATAACCTTTTTACAATGCTTTTGACGCGCAGCCGCAATAATTTTTTCAATCAGTGAGGAAGCAATGCCTTTGCCTTCTGTCAGACTATCCAAAGAAATGATTTCGCATACATCTTCGTTAACCGCAAAAGTCAGCAGCGCGATAATTTTCTTATCCTCTAATACCGCAATTCCATCAACCTTTGTCATGTCAACAATAGCACCACGGATGACCATTTCTGCTGACAGCCAGTGTTCAACGATAAAGTCTGTCACTTCTTTGCGGTTTTCTTCATTAATGAATATATATTCCATAGCTTCTCCTGACCCCCAAAGAGGGAATTACACACGGAACCCAATTCTACGGGCTTCCGGCCATGGGCATTCCCTCCATTGTCCTTCCTCCTCCTCAGCGCTTCCGGTAAGAAGATCGGTTGCGGCATCTGCCAGATAGCCAAGATAGCTCTCCGCCGCGCCATCGCCGCAGATAAGCTTCCACATCAGGCCGCCAAATATGTATGACCGGGCAAACTCCCGCCAGCTGTGAAGCTCCTGGACAGCCTTTTGTGAAAGCTCCCACAGAATACCCACAGCCTCGCCTTCTGTGATCCAGCCCAGATAGCAGCCCCAGCGGGCCAGCATAGCCGCCCGTCCTATGTCCCAGCCCAGCAGGAATTCAGGGCGGTACCGGCTCTTAAAATGCTGCACAAACCGCCAGCCCCGGCAGATCGACTCCTGTTCTTCTTCGTCCGTATCCTCTTCAAAAAGCTCCTCCGGCGTCTCTGCCTCACAATAGATCTGGTAGCGCAGGGCATATCCTTCCCGGGTGAGGTAACGTACCGTGTCCAGCAGCTCTCCCCGCCCATTAATGCCCCAGGAACGGCGCATCAGGGATACAATCCTCTGTTCCAGAACGGGGATGTGCTCCTCTACGTCCATTCCGTCCAGATCATGATCATTCACTGTGGAAATGATACCGGAAAGCAGGATGCCGAAACGGCTCCACCTGGGATCATTCTTTGCATAGGGAACCGGTTCCGGCTCCGGCAGTGTGTCCAGCCAGGCCAGCTTTTCCTCCAGAACCCGGTAAAGCTCCTGCTCCAATGCCAGGGTAAGCTCCGGTTCCTCCTCTTCATCATCCTCATCTTCTTCCATGGCCAGAGTCTCCATAGCCGCAGAGATGATTCCCATATCCTCACCGAAAAGCTGGTTCATCATGTCCTCAACGCCCATGGCTGCACAGTCGGCAACCTGGCGGGCTATCTCTGCCTGAATCTGCTCCTGGTTGGCCGCCATCTGTTCCATGGCCTCCTGGCTGAACATCTGGCACAATATCTCCACCTGGCGCTGTTGGTTGGCAGCTTCCTGACCAGCGGACTGTTCCTCCGCCTTCTGTTTTTCGGCAACTTCCTCCATGGCCGTTTTTTCGGCGGCCGCCCTTTCGGCATCCTCTTTTTCGGTGTCCGCCATTGTCTGCTCCGCTATCTTCCGGCTCTTTTCCATAGACTCATTAAGCTGCTGCGACGCCGCATCCCTGGCGGCTTCGGCCCGACGCATAATTTCATCAATATCAAACATGCTTAACCTCCTCCTTTTTTCTTTACCCCTCCGCCTGCACTGTGGTTCCTGAATAACTCAATTTCGTATTTCTCTGAAAACAGCTTTCCTTACCTGTTTACTGTCCCTGTTTTTATTTTAGCAAGCCAGGGGACCTTCGCAAGGGAAACATATATTTTATAAAGAACCGATATATTCCGTTGATGACTGAAGGCCGCGGTCCCCCTCAAGTGCCGGCCTTTATCCCAAAAGCATGGGGACATATCCTCCGGCATAAATAGCATTGTATTTCCAGTTTTTTATTTACTATTTTGAAATGGCTGGAGCACTCTTTTTTCCCGAATGAGGCAAGGTCATCCAATGCTCTCACAGGGCAGGCTTCGACACATATGCTACAATTATCACAAATGGTAAATCCTGCTTTTTCATCCGGCGTCAGTTCTGCATCGGTAAGAACTGCGCTGAGCCACAGAAGGTTGCCAAACCGGGGATTGGTGAGCAAATAATTTTTTCCAATGACTCCAAGCCCTGCTATTTCTGCGGCATGTTTCAGTGAAATATATCCAAACTGCTTTTTCCGGCCGCCGCATTCCACCCATTTACCACCCGATGCACTTATGACTTTTGTTTTATAGCCATCAGATTTCAGCCGTTTCGCAACCACTTTGGCCATATTCGTCATCCCGGTAAGCATTTCATTACGGCATGCAGTATATTCTGCCGCGTCGTTAAGCACTTCCGGCGAAAACGAAGCACCCAAGACAATAACTGAAAGACATTCCGGCAGTACATCTGTGGGTTTAAAGCCTTCCGGCGCCATGCCAAAATCCTTGGATGCGGCAATACCAACCACATCCGCCCCCGCGTTTATTCCATAATCTTTTACTGTCGCACTCGTCAGTTCAATTGCCATTTTACCACCTCCCGTTAATAATTTATTGTATCATACATAATGCGACAGCAGTGTGTCACATTTCTTGCCTGTCAGTAAATTTTTAATGACAGAATCTAATTCAGCATACAGATAAAACGGACGCGAAGGCAATACCGTCACCAGAACAGGCAATGTTTCCCAACAATCTTATGGGGCGGCTTATGATGCAGGAAAGCATTGACGCAATGAATTATATGGTGTATGATAGTTATTGAATTAAGTTCATTAATTTATAGATAAGGAGAAATGGGATAAAATGGCACGGCCTGCAAAGAAACCACCCGAACAATGGGAAAATGAAATTTTAGATGCGGCACAAAATCTGTTCCTGTCGAAAGGCTATGAGGAAACCTCAGTTTCCGATATTATGCAGGCAGCCGGCGGGGCAACAGGAATGTTCTATCGCTGCTATCAAAGCAAGGAGGAACTTCTAAATGTGCTTGTTAAAAAATGGGCAGCGATGTATACGCAAAAAACAGCATGTTTGCTGTGTGATCCCCAAATCACTTTCAGCGGCAAATTCGCCGCTATTTTAGATGTAATCAGAGAAATGTCCTCACAAACAATCGGTATGGAGGCTTTCTTTACCGCTTCAAACGAAGTCATTTTGAACAGGCTGACCCGACAGATGACCTCAGTGCTGGCTCCATTGCTTGCGTCTGTTTTGGATAAGGGAATAGAGGACGGGATTTTAGCCATTGAAAACACGGAGTTTTACACGAATTATATTATTGACGGTTCTTTAGGCGCACTCAACCGCGGCAGTCGCCTGACTCGTGAAAACATAGCTCACAACTTAGACTATCTTCCACAGGCAATTGCCAATACACTGAAAATAGATGTTGCGTTATTGACAAACGCCCGGAATGGAAAAGGAGCTAATCAAACCTGTTGATTGGGGGAAAAGGATATGGAAAATGCAGACTGCCCCTGCAAAAGGACAAAGTGTATTCGATACGGGAATTGTGACGCGTGCCGCGAACACCACCACTGCCCGGAACGAAACACCTTGACAGCATGTGAACGCAGGGATGCGAAAAACGAACGAAAAAATAAACGCAGATGGAAAGGATGCAGGACATGAATACGGAAGAATGGATATTATGCCCCCTATGCGGAAAAAGACAAGATTAAATTTCATTTGTCAGTTATCAAAGAGCCAGATGCAAAGACGCAGAGCCGATAACCTATGAACTTAATACTCATGGTAATCGGCTCTTTTCTTTTGGGTGGTTCTTACGCTAAGTTAACACCTGCAATCCAAACGGATGAATATTGCGCTGACGCCGGGCTATATCCCACCCGCCCTTATGGTTTCAATCAGATTCTGGTTACGGAGTTTTAATGTAGCCGCTTTTGTTATCACTAAAGTAATGACTAAAACAGCCGCGCTGCAGATCAGCATGGGGCCAGCCGGAATCCTGTAGGGAATGGGGAACATGCTTCTTATGGGCAGATTGATCAGATAGGTGAGCGCCAGACCAATGGGGACACCCAGAATTATAGCCCGCAGCGAGCACAGGATACTTTCCATCGCCAGCATTTTTTCCAAGCCTTCCAGCGTCATGCCGATACTCATCAAAACGGCAAATTCTCTTGCGCGCATCAATACATTGGTGGACAGCGTACTGACAACGTTGGTAAAACCAATCAGCATAAGAAATACAGTAAAGCAATACAGAAAATCAATTACCAGGACAATGGCAATGTTCATCACACGCACATAGTCCCGCGTCATATACACCCTTGCGCTGAAGCCGGATTCCATGTAATCCGCATTCTCCTGGTTTGGAAAATGTTCCGCCAAAACACTGTTTGCATATTCTATATAGCCGGTAGTATCCTGGGGAGCATTCATCCAGGAGTATCCCCGGACGGTAGCGCCGGGAACTATGAGCCTTACGGGATTGGTTTTCGGGTAAAATAATTCAGTGGGGATTTCATCCTTTGAAAGCTGCGCCTGTATCTCCACTTCCCTGCTGCCGCCGTCTGCCGTGAAGAGCCGGATCCGCTGCAGCTGGCCGGAATAGGGGGTGATATCTTTTAGATAGCCTTTATCATTATAGCTTAGATGATTCAGCAAGATGACAGCCCCTTCACTGACACCTGCCCTCTTGCACACTTCACGGTAATGCTGATCGTCCAGGACAATGATTTCCACATCTAGTTCATAGCTGTCCTGCCCGGCCAGTTCGTTTACACGGAGCATATCAGCGGACAGATAAGCGGCGGGAAGCTTTGCAACATAGGTGTCATAATCCTGACCCATACCATATACATCCCCGCCATCATATTTTTCCAGTTCCTTTGTGATGGAATTGCCCAGCGTTGAATCTATGGGGGCAGGATAGATACTTTCCCACCGTCCGGTATTCTCATTGACCCTGCGCGTCCTGGCAGATTGGTAGTCCGCTGTCACCGTATGGGAGGTAGCATAATAAAGTATCTTCTCCAGACCGCCGGCCAGGCCGTTAAGGGAACCAAGGACGATAAACATTATAATCCCTATCATAAGCGTTATCACAGTGGCTTTGAAATTACGTTTGTTCCTGCTGATGTTTTTCTTTGCAAGCACTCCTTCAAAGCCAAATGTTTTCTGTATCAGAAAGTCTGTAAGCCTGTTTATGCCCTTCCTTTTTCCGTCCTTCCTGATTCGGACCTCCCCGCTTCCCCTTACGCTGTCAATGGCGGAACTTTTTGCCGCCTTTCTCGCCGGAAGCCATGCCGATATCGAGACTGTAATCAAAGAAATAAAAGCAGAGATAAGGATTGACGGCCAGGAGATTACAAATTTCAGTTCAAAATATATATCCTTTATCATAATATGGGACAGGGCATTCAATTCATCCAGGAACAGATTGATCACGCCCACGCCGCCTCTTGTCAGGCAGAGTCCTGCAAGGATTCCAATCGGTATGCCAAGCACGGATAAAAAGATGCTTTCGTACAGGACAGACTTGATAATCTGGCGGCTTGTAGCGCCGACACACTTTAATGTGCCAAACTGGGAAATCCTCTCCCCTGCACTGATACGGAATACATTGGAAATTACAACCACCGCCATAATAAAAATAATGGCGCCCAGAAAAAACGCCGGAATCAGCAGCAGGCTCTTATAGGCGCCGGCATACATGCCATAATCCTCACCAAGAAATGATACCAGCATAACATTACCGCTGGCCACAAGGCTGCAAACGCAGGTGGTCAGCGCGGTTGCCAAAACAATGGCAGCTATTGCCCAAAAAGTCCTGCTTTTATTTTTCTTTACCTGGCTGAGAGAAAGCTTCGCAATTACATTCATACCATGCGGCCTCCCTTCGAACGGGAAGCCTTCAAATCCTCGTCTGAAATAATCTCTCCATCGCCGATGGTGATGATCCTGTCTGCCATGACGGCAATTTTTTCATCATGGGTAATCAATAGAAGGGTCTGGTGATATTTTTTATTCGCAAGCTGCAGCAAGTCTATAATTTCCCTGCCGGATTTGCTGTCCAGATTACCTGTTGGCTCATCCGCCAGAATAAAAGCAGGATCATTGATCAGCGCCCTCCCAATGGACACCCTCTGCTGCTGCCCTCCGGACAGTTCACTTGGCAGATGGGTCCTCCGGTCGGCCAGTCCTGTCATATTAAGAATGTAAGAGAGCTTTTCAGGATCAGGCCTGCGATTATCCAAAAGACGCGGCAGCATAATATTTTCCTCCGCTGTAAGCGTGGGAATCAGATTATAGAACTGAAACACCATACCGATATTCCTGCGCCTGAAGATGGCGCGCTGGCTTTCGTCCAGGCTGTAGATATCTTTTCCGTCAATGGTCACGGTGCCTGAAGAAGGGCGATCGATTCCGCCGATGAGATTCATAAGTGTAGATTTGCCTGACCCGGAAGAGCCTATAATTGCAATGAATTCTCCTTTATTTACCTGAAAACTCACATTTTTAAGGGCAGTTACGGCAGTGTCCCCTTTGCCATATGTTTTTGTCAGATTTCTGACCGTTAATACTTCCATGTAAATTCCTCCTGTTTCACAAGTACTATCATCATAACAGAAGAAAATGACTGTCTGGTGACAAATTCCCATACTCAAAATGACAGTTTAGTCACTTATACAGTTTTATGGTAAAAGTCGCTCCGCTGCCCTCTTTGCCGCAGTCCACATCAATATCACCGTTATGCCTGCGTACTATGGCGAGGGCAAGAGGAAGGCCGATGCCGTACCCGCTTGTATTTCCGGAACCTTCAAACCGCTTGAACAGCCGGGCAATTTCCTCCTTTCTGATTCCCTTCCCCATGTCTGTGACAGATATCCATTGATAAATGGGATTTTCCCCACAGTCAATGGTGATACACGTATGATCCCCGGAATGCTCCGAGGCGTTTTTAATCAGGTTGGTAAGCGCCTCCGACATCCAGCGTTTATCACAGTACAGCTCCAGGTCGTTCCTGAGATCTGTGGTCTGGTTTTTTATCTCCAGTAAAATAGCCAGCGGTTTTAACGCGGCTTCCAGAAGTGCACGGACAGAGACTTTCTCCATATCAAAGGTAATTGCGTCAGCATCCAGTTTTGCCATCTTTAGCAGTGTGCCCACCAGCCATTCCATCCGGTTCAGGCTGGTCTGGATATTATGGATAAATTCTTCCTGCTTATCGGGAGCGGCAGTTTGCAGCAGGTCAGCCATGATCATCATGGAGGTAACAGGTGTTTTCAGCTGGTGGCTAATATTTTCCATAAACTCTATAAACAGCGCATGCTCCTGTTCCACTGCACTCAGCTGCTCATTCTTTATGTTTACCAGGGTATGGATATCATTTTTTAAAATACTGAGGGAACCTTCTTTGTTGTCCCGGAATTCCACTTTCTGTCCGTCAATGGCTTTTCTTATTTTCTCCGACAGTTCCTTTATTTCGCTATTTCTAATCAGCACGGTAGCCAAGCCCCCTTACAGTTTCAATGGTTACAGCGCTGCCCATCTTCTCCCGCAGGCGTTTGATATATACTGTAAGAGTATTGTCCTCAACAAAATTGCTGCCCTGGTCCCATATACTGTCCAGTATCTGCGTCCTTGTTAGAAGATTTCCTTTGTTATTGGCAAAAATCAGCAGCAGACGGTATTCTAAGGCCGTCAGTTCTACAGGGCTGCTTCCCACGTACACTTTTCCGGCAATGGGATCGATTTCCGCATTTCCGATTTTTAAAAATCCTGTGGGATTTTCCCCCTTTGCTGCCTGTAAGGTCCGTTTCACTCTTGCCAGTAATTCCCGCAGCCGAAAAGGCTTTGTCACATAATCAGCCGCCCCGTTTTCAAAAGCGGAAACAATTTTGCTCTCATCATCCACCACGGTCAGGAATATAATGGGGGTGCTGTTTTCCTTCAGCGCCCGGCTTACATCAAATCCGGTCCCGTCAGGAAGCTGCATATCCAATATTGCCAAATCGTACAGTTCTGTTTTTATCCTGTGAACCGCATCCGAAGCGGTCATACAATGAAATGGCTCATAACCTTCCTGTTCCAGGGCATACATAAGGCCGGAGGCGATCATGGTATCGTCTTCCACAAGCAGAATTTTCATGCTGAATCCTTTCTTAATCTTTTATAAATCCGGCGGATTATTTCCCGGCAGCCTCTTTCAAAGCCCGATACAGCTGCTCCACATCAAAGGGCTTGGGCAAAAATCCGGTCATTCCGCATTGCTGTGCCTTGCTGCGGTCATCCTGGAAGGTATTGGCCGTCATGGCCAGAATCGGAACCGACGCCGCATCCCTGCGGTTCATCGACCGGATCTCCCTTGTCGCAGCAAGACCGTCCAGCACCGGCATATTGACATCCATCAATATCACATCATAGAGTCCCTCCGGGCTTTCCGCAAACATGCTGACTGCCTCCCGGCCGTCAGAAGCCCGGTCTACAATAATTTTTTTCAGAGCAAGCAGCTCCTCTGCAATTTCCGCATTCAGGTCGTTATCCTCAGCCAGAAGCACATGCAGGCCCTCCAGCCTGATATCGCCCTCCTGCACATGCGGCACCTGCAATTCTCCCTGATATACAGGAAGCACAAGTGAAAAATAGAATTCAGAGCCCGCGCCGTAGGTGCTTTCCACCTGCAGCCTTCCGCCCATCAGCTCCACCATTTTGCTGCTGATGGATAGTCCCAGGCCTGTCCCGGGCCCTCTCTGGTTACTGTTCTCCAGCTGCTCAAAGGATGCGAATATCCTTGTTATATCCTCCCTGCGGATACCGATACCGTTGTCCTTCACGCTGAAATATATCTCCGCCTTTCCCGAAACGCTGCTTCTCTCCTCAACAGACAACACAACCGTTCCGCCCGGATCGGTAAATTTGCAGGCATTGGACAGCAGGTTCGTCAGCACCTGCTGTATCCGCATCTTATCGCCTGTATAACAGTCCTCCTGCAGGCTGCAGTTCATCTCCAGCCGCAGCTTTCTGTCCGTTTCCTGGGCGCTGAACATGCTTTTAAGCTCTTCCGTCATCTGCCGCAGGTTAAACGGGGCAGTTTCGATCTTCATCTTTTCGCTTTCGATTTTAGACATGTCCAGGACATCATTCAGCAGCGAAAGAAGAAATTTTGCGGAGGAATCAATTTTTGACAGGTTCTCTTCGATTTTCGGCGTTGCTTCCCCTGAAATCCGGGTGAGATTGGTCAGCCCGATAATTGCGTTCATGGGGGTACGGATTTCGTGACTCATCCTTGAGAGGAAATCCGACTTGGCCCTGCTCATCTCCTCCGCCTTTTCCAGCCTCACCTGCATTACCTTTGCCCTCATGCTGTAAAACACAACCAGAATGATAATGCCTGAAATTAATATAATGGCTCCCACGCTAAGGCTTACTGCCAATACGGGATTCGAATAATAAAAAGATTCCAGCGTCACGGCGCTTTGCTGCGGGACAAGGGTATTATCCGATAAAATGCGGTAGCTTTCCTCCTCGGAAAAATTGTTTATGGATTTATTCAGGATGGAATACAGCGGCACATTTACAGGCAGCGGCAGCGCAATTGTCACCTCCTCACGCAGGTTTGTATCCGTTACCAGATTAATATTGGCATAATAATTCCGCGCATAAAACTGTCCCACAAAGGACGCCGGCATGCGGGTATAGTCCGCTTCCACCCCACTATTAACCGCATTCAGACATTCCTGGTAATCTTCAAAATACCTTATGGTATCGGAAGGATTGTCCGGCTTCATCACCCGGCCCACCGGCACGGCCATCACCTGCCCTTCTCCCTTTCCTGCGGACTGCTTGCTGCGCAGGATGAGGGAATCCAGGGAGGCATAGCTGGCAGTCCGGGCAAGCCCAAGGGATGCCGCCGTCAAATCATTGTCCATGAAACCGCCCGCCAAATCTGCTTTACCTTCCCGGACTAAATTGATTATTTCCTGATTATTCTCCGCATACACATACTCAAATTCAAGCCCGCTGCGTTCCGTTATGAGCTCCAGTGTCTCCGGAATAATTCCCATAGCGGCTCCGTCCTGTTCATAATACAGCGGATAACGATCCCTGATAACCGCTACTTTTAAAGGGGCGCTCTGCTGTATAAATGCCCTTTCCTCATCCGTAAAGGAAATGGAATTCAGATACCTGTCGGGAAAATACTTACTGTACAATTCATTGGCAAAATTGGGATCTGCCGCATAAATCTGCTCAATTGCCCAGGAAAGCTCGCTGCACAGCTCCGGCTCATCCTTGGCGGTAACAATATAATAAGGCTCGGCGGGAATCATGGCCGCCACATTGTAGTCCTCCTGCATGTATACATCCGCGCCAAGCATTAAATCCACCTTGCCGCTTTCCAGGCAGTTCGCATATTCCGTCGTATCCTCATAGTATACGAGCTCACAGGAAATATTATTGAATGTCAGAAATTCCTGCAGACGTTCAATTTTCTGGACCGCACGTTTCAAAACGCCTATCCGTTTTCCATTCAGTGTATTATAGTCATAGCCTTTTATATCCGTATCTTCCCGATGATAGATAAGCAGGGAATAATTGGATCCCATTATATAAGAGGGATAATTATAAAGATCCTTGAATTCTTCCCTGTAGAACATGCCTCCCATCAGGTCATATTCACAATCGACCATTTTATTCAGCTGTTCTGATGCATTTTCTTCTGTCATAAATTCATATTGCCAGCCTGTATACTTGGCAATCTCAATGAGCCAGTCATATACACAGCCGCCATAAGTGCCGTCATCATAAACCTCATTGATACCAGAAGTATAGGGAAATGCAACCTTCAGGACTCTTGGTTCCTCCTCCTGCGCATTTACCTCCGGGCAATACAGCATAAAAGGGGCGAAAGAGGCCAACAGTACGGCAAAAAGAAGCAGGACCTTCCGATACTGCTTCTTTTTGCCATATATTTGATTTATCCCCGTTCTTTTCCCTCTTTTACCTAACTCCGTTGTATGTCCCATCCTGGAAGCCTCCCGTCCCGTATCCGCTGCAGCGTTGACAGCTCTGATTGTCTGCAGCCTCCCCGGTTCAGGCAGGAGATCTGCTGATTTACATTATACCAATCAGGCAGTAACAAAACAAGACACTTCGTATGTATTCGGCAATTCTGTGTTACTCAATAAGACGGACGGCGGAAAGCTTTTCAACTCTCCTGTTAAATTTCCGTAAAATTATATCGTATGCTCCTCCCGGTACTGTCCCGGCGTTTTTCCCGTGTATTTCTTAAAACGGCGGGTAAATACATGATCGTCCTCATAGCCCACCGACAGGCTGATTTCCCGGACGAGCATATTTGTTGAAACGAGAAGCTCCCTGGCCCGTTCCATCCTCAGGTTGGCAAGATAATCCGAAGGCCGTATATCCATCTGGTTCTTGAATTCCACCGCCAGGGTAACGGAGCTGATGCCCAGATAATCCGCCAGCATGCTCATAGTAAGCTCCGGCTTGGCAAAATTCTCTTTCATATAAGCCGCCGCTTCTTCCACAATCCTGGAACGATCCACGCTTTCCTCCGGCTTCGTCTCAATGATTCGGCTGCAGGCCTCGCAAAGGAAATCGTTAAAATCCTGGATGGTAAGGCACTGGGAAAGCGTGAATACGTTGTAAATGCTTTCCAGCCCAGTATTTTCCGCCTTCCATTCTGAAATCAGCACATGGATAATATCATTGTACAGCAGTCGGAACAGGGGCAGGGACGGGCTTTTCTTCGTCATTCTCCTGCAGATATCCTCCACGGCCTGCTCTACTGCGGCTTTATCCCGGCTGCGCAGCGCCGCCTTCAGCTTCTGCAGATAGGAATCGGGAAGCACATTCACCACATCCGTCAGCGCCACGTCGCCAAAACGGATGATTTTGTTATTATCCTGCAGGAAACGGTTGTCAAACGCGGTATCCGCCTCCAGATAGGCCGCTGAACCTTCCAGGAAATCCTGGTGATAATTGCTTACGGACATTACAAATTCCCCATGGCATTCCTTGCCGATGGTAAACAGCATACCCAGCGTCTCTTCGATCCGTTCCGCCGAATCGGAAAAAAGGACAAAAAGGCTCTGGTTATTGCTGACCAGATGGATGCCGTAGCCGTCAAGATGCGCCGCCTGCGCGATCACATCCAGCATCATCGCATGGGCGCGGCTTTCATTGCTGTCGCTGCGCTCTCCCAGCAGGACGGCCAGGTACATGGTGTTTTCAATCTCTATGGACGCTTTCTGCGCCGCCTGAAGCACTTCCTCCCGGCTTTTGAAGTCATTCCGGATAAAATTCCTGACAAACCGGGTCTTCTTCAGCTGCAGATTTTCCTTCTCCTTCTGCTCGTTCGCCTCCACCAGCATCTGGATGCCGCTTTCTATGCTGCTTAAGTTATAATTTGTTTCCTCCTGGGAATCCAGCAGCTGGTTCATTTTTTTCACCTTTGCCGCCATGCGTCTGGAAAATACCATGATGAAAAACGCCGCAGGGATGGCGCATACGCTCAGCAGCACAATAATCCCCCACTGTCCGGTTACAATTTTATCGTAAAAAACTTCCATCGACTGCAGGGAGCAGTAAGTCAGGCCGCTTTTCCCCTGCCGGACGCTCAGCAGGTACTTTTTCCCATCTATCTTCACCTGGCGCTGTCCCTCCCCTTCCCCTGACAGCGGCAGGATCGCATCGGAAGGCAGCTCCAGGCTTCCCCGGGAAACAATGACTTCATCCTTATAAATAATAAAATCTTCCCTCAGATCCTCTTCGTCTTTTTCCATCAGTGAATCATAATAGGAACCTGGCACAACGAACAGTAGCGTTTCCTGGAAAGCCGGAGGAATGGCCTGTATATAAAGCACCATGTCCTCACCGCCCATATACTTCTGTATCCAGAAGCCGGAAACAGATTGTTCCGGCCAAATGCGCAGTTCTTTGTCCGTGGATAGGATCTCCGCTTTTACCTCTTCCGCGTCCAAAAGCTCCATCACACAGCCCTGTTCCGCAAAATAGCTTACTCCCACCGAAGTGGTTCCGGTGTACATATAATCGTCTTCATGATACTGGTAAAGCAGCATTTGAAAAAACTGGCTTACCGTTATATATTGAAACAGGTGCTTCTCCAGCTGGAGAGCCGCCTGCGGGTTTTCCGAAAGTCTGAATTTGGTCACATCCTCAGTTATACCCATTTGATATACGATATTCCTGATAATCTGCATATCATTTTCATGCCTGTTTATTTCTGCGTCAAGATGTTCCTCATTAGAAATAAGGAAGTCCGAATAAATCGTCTTATAATAAAACTGGTACAGATAACTCCCCAGCGATGTAATGATCAGTATTACAATGATACTGAACACAATAATATAGTAAAAAATATTTTGTGATTTTAATTCATCCCATATTTTTTTCACAAAAGCCTCCCCCATTTCCCTGTTATATTTCTTAACGTGCCCTGCAAAAAAAGCAACAGTCAGGACGTCCAACTTATTTTTTATTATAGCACAAAATATTTATAACACACAAACGGCTCTGCCGCCAACCGGCAGCAGAGCTTTTTGTGTGTTATTATTATTCCAGTTCCATAGTATCAATTGCATCCTGATACATCTGTACATAATCGGCAACGCCCATTCCGTCAAACATGGAAACAAAGGAATTCCAGTTGTCATCAGTTACACCGCCGGTTACAAAAGCAGCGATATTTTCAACAACAGCGTTGTTAATATCTGTTTCCTTCAGCGTGCTTTCCTGAAGCTGCTCGGAGGTCAGAGGCGCCATATCAAGATAGTCGTTGGAATATTTCTGGATATTGCCGGCCTCGTCATACTTCTGGCAGTACTCCGTTTTTTCGGTACGCTGCAGAGGCATATTGAAGGTTTCGCTCAGGTATTTGCCGGGTGCGAAGAACAGGGTATTACAGTCAATATAATTCTTAACGTCAGCGCTTCCATCGTTGGTAACGGTGATCTTGCCGTTATCATCATATTTCCAGCCAAGGGTATCGCCTGCATCCTTTTCGCCGTAGTACAGGGAGAACATCATTTCCGTATCAAGCAGGGCGTCCAGCCATCTCATGGTAGCGGGTACGTTTTCATTTGTGCTTGTCACGAAAGCGCCCTGTTTGCACAGTTCCAGATAACGGTAAAGCTTTGCATTGCTGTCGGGCATCCAGAGAACGGAATTGGAAGCCACGCCGTCGTCATAAGCCATGGCAACCAGACGCCATGCGGTAAAGAAGCCCACATTTCCTTCTTTTAACTTGGTTTCTACAGTATTGAAGTCCTGGGATACCAGTTCCGGGTCAACAAGGCCTTCATCATAGAGCATATGCAGCCATTCCATGCAGTCACGGAAGCCTTCCTGTGTAGGCAGGAACTGTACTTTTTTATCATCATCGATATAAATCCATTTGTCAGGGTCGCAGGGAAGGCCGAACAGAGGAAGCATATATCTGATGCCGTTAAATCCGGTATCCAGACCCATTTCCAGAGGTATCTCATCTGCTTCGCCGTTGCCGTTGGGATCGCCAGTCTTAAATGCGCGGAATACTTCGGTCAGCTCGTCCACATTTTTGGGTGTTTCCAGGTTCAGGGCATCCAACCATTCCTGGTTGATAAAAAAGTGCTGGTTGGTATTGATATTCTGCCCCACCAGATAGCCTACGGAATAAATTTTCCCGTCGCTGGCCACCAGGCTGACTGTAGGGTCATTGTCTTCCGCATCTCTTCTGGAAGTGAAATTAGGCATATACTGGTCAATCAGGTCGTCCAGAGGGATAACGATTCCCTGTGTCACGCCGTATTCCTCATCGTCCACACCGCCGTTTCCGCCATTGGTTGCAAGGATAACGTCAGGATATTCGCCGGAAGCAAAAGCCAGGTTCAGCTTTGTGCTCCAGTCGGAGCCTTTGATGGGTTCCCATTCCACATGGATGCCGGTCTGCTCTTCCAGACGCTGTACCGCGGGCATTTCATCAAAGCTTGTCAGGGAATCGTTGTCACGCACCGCAATCATAACCTTTAAGGTGATGGGTTCGTTTACTATCGGATAGCCTGTCTCATTAAAATTACCGTCCGCTGCCGCAGCAGCTTCTCCTGTTCCTGCGCTTCCCGCCTCGGAAGCAGCTTCGCTGGGAGCATTTCCGGCAGTTGTTGTCCCGGACGAACTTCCACAGCCGGCCAGAGCCGTCATTGTCATGGCTGCCGCCAACATAAGTGCAATTGCTTTCTTCTTCATAAAGAAAAACCTCCTTTTTCTATTACAACACATACTGTGCTGATACCATAATTTTACGATGGTGCATCAGCCCTTAAGAGAGCCGATCATAACACCCTTTTCAAAATACTTCTGCATCACTGCGTAGAGAATCACCACAGGGCCTGTTGCCACTACAATGATACAGTATTTGGAAACATTGGCAATACGCATTGCCTCACTCATGGACGCCGCGCTGTCCGCCATGGACATCATGTAATCCCCGGATTTGTCCACCTGCAGCGTCGCCAGGATTTCACGAAGCACTGTCTGCAGCGGCAGCAGGCTTCTGTCTCTTAAATAAACCAGGCCGTTAAAGTAATCGTTCCATTTCGCCACCCCGTAATACACAGCCAGAACTGCAATAATCGTTTTACTTAAGGGCAGAACCACTTTGGAAAAATACTGGAAATGCGTGGCGCCGTCCAGCATGGCCGCTTCATACAATTCTCCGGGAATATTGGTCTGTATGTAGGTCCTTGCAACCATCAGATTCCAGACGCTGACACAGCCCATCAAAATAATGATCGCTCTGGTATTATATAATCCCAGGTTCTTCATTACAAGGAATGTGGGGATCAGGCCGCCGTTGAAAAACATGGTGAATACAAAGAATAAGTTAATAACTCCTTTTCCCACGAATTTCGGTCTTGACAGCGCATAAGCCGCCGACAGCGTTACCAGAATACTGATGACTACGCTTGCAAAGGTATAGAAAATGGAATTCGCATAGGAAGACCACAGTTCCTTATACTGAAAAACCGCCTGATAGCCAATCAGGGAAAAATCCACCGGATGCCAGATTACCTGCCCCCTTACAATCGCATCCGGGTCGGATACAGAGGCGATGCACACCAGATAGAGCGGATACAGGATAATCAGCATGATGACAATCCAGAATATCGAATTAAACATGTAAAAAATACGATTGCTGAAGCTCATCTGCTTTTTTGCTTTCTTTTTCATCGAAAAAACCTCTCAATCACTTTTATCAGAACAATCCCACGTCAGTCATACGTTTGGATACCTGGTTGACGGATATTATCAATATGAAGTTGATGATATTGACAAACAGGCCAATGGCCGCCGTGTAGGAGAACTGTCCGCTTCCAAGACCTACATTGTAAACATAAACGCCGATGATATCTGAGGTAGGAATATTGCCGGGCGTCTGCATAACCAGCGCTTTGTTCGTATCAGAGGCAAGCATCTTGCCGCAGTCCAGGATGAATACCATCATGGCCGTTGGAATCAGGCTCGGGATATCTATAAAGCGTATTTTCTGCCAGATGCTGGCGCCGTCGATTTCAGCCGCTTCATATAATGACGGGTCAATGCCGGTCAGCGTGGCAATGTAAAGGATGGTTCCGTAGCCCGCCGCCTGCCAGATACCTGAAATAATATAGATAGGACGGAATGCCGAAGCCTCGGACATGAAGTCAACCGCCTTCAGGCCCATAGCCGTCCTGGCAAAATTCAGGATACCGCTGGTAGGTGAGAGGAAAATATAGAGCATACCTGCCAGTACGACGGTTGATATAAAGTAGGGAACATAAATACTTGTCTGTATAAACCTCTTCTTCTTTTTTCCCCGAATCTGATTCAGGAATATTGCCAGAATCAAAGGAACCGGGAAGCTCCACAGCAGATAATACACGTTCAATAATAAGGTATTGGACAATAACCTCTTAAAATAGTAGGCGTTGAAAAAATTCTTGAAATGCTTCAACCCCACCCAGGCGCTGCCTGCAATGCCATCCACCGCCTTATAATCCTTAAAGGCAATCTGAATCCCATACAGAGGCAGGTAATTGAAAACCACAAAATAAATGATAGCCGGTAGTACTAATATGTACAGCTGCCAGTTGTCCCTCATGGCTGCCGCCAGGCTTTTCTTCTTTCTTATGGCTTTCGGTTTTCCGGATGCTTTCACTAAAAACCTCTCCCTTCTTTTTTTGTAACTTTCTTGCATATCGCATGGTTAGAATATAATAAATGTCCGGCATATTATCAACGTTATAAATTTTTATACCCCGGGTTTTATTCGAAAAGTGCCTGTTTTCCTGGGAAATACAGGTTTATTTTATGCATACTACACATAGATCGAAAAGGGCATGGAAGTGTGATTTCCATGCCTTACAAAAATTTATACCGTTGTTTTTTATTCCGTGACTATTGCCGGCTTACGCCATTCTGTTAAAACTGCCCTATAGGCATCGTTCATAATCCTGCTGCCGTCCTGTAAGCACAGCTGGTAATGACCTGGGAGAATTATATCTCCTTCCTTCGCCTTAACACCGACTGGACATGGAGTATAAGGCTTTTACTTTGGAAATCAAGAAATATCAATACTAATAATAAATGTATTTATTAAGTTCGCGAAGAATATTTTTATCTCTTTGTATTTATTATTAAGACAAACTAAGATTTTGTATATAAACAGACAAATATATAGCGATTTAGGCTAAAAAGTATACCAATTTTCTTATTTATTTTCTACTACGACAATTATTAAAAATCCGTATATGGAATTAATTAAGGAATAAATAGTTGTATAATTTATTTATAAGGGAAAACTTATTGCCAGAGTAAATTCAACAGTCAACTTTTTGGTAGTGACCTAGGACTGGTGAGTTTAACATGCACGAATTACGTTATATCCAAATAATCCCCAAGATGATCCATGGAGTTAACATTATGTTTAAAAAAATATTATGTGTTTTTATAACATTCCTTTTTTGCGGCATTGTAATTACCGCATGTGGAAAACCAAAAGAGATAAAATATTGTAATAGCACAAGTCTGTTTGGCGCTTCCTTATCAGATGCCTGTGAACTTCTGGGAATAGAAGTTGATTCTGAAAATTATTCAGAAGCCATGTTGGCAGGGCACAACTATAAAATATATACGCCGGAAGAATTATATACAATCAATGGTTATGAAACCACGGTGGCACTTTATATTTCACAGTTGCAGGCTCCGGACGGACAGGAAATGGGTTTAACGATGATACGCTTTTCTTTTGAAAAATCAGTCAGCTTAAATGAATTTTCCGACTACCTTGAAGAAAATTATATACTTCAAAATAAATATGGTAATAAAACAGAAATAGGATGGCAGGGAGAATACTATTTTAATCTGGATAAATCCGATAAATTTGTAAAAGTGTATACTGAATTATATGGCGTTAAGCCGCTGATACCAACATGGATTTTGCAACTGAATCAGGTGAAGGGAAATCATACGGAGTTAACACTTATTTGTGAAGAAGCTGCTCTTTACCGTTATATTGATTCCTTCGATTAAGCAAAGGGTAAAAAAGGTATTGCAGATCCGGTAACTTGGATCTGCAATACCTTTTATTCATCCTATCCCGGCAGACTCTCGCCTACCTCTGCCCGGCCATCGTCTCCGAAATCACCTGATAAAGCACCTTCTGATCAATCGGCTTTGCAATATGTCCGTTCATGCCGGCAGAATAAGCCCGCATAACATCTTCATGAAATGCATTCGCAGTCATGGCGACAATCGGAATGGTCCGCGCCCGGGGATGCTCCGACTTCCTGATGGCATCCGTCGCCTGGTATCCGTCCATTACAGGCATCTGCACATCCATCAGTATCAAATCATAACGTTCCCGGCAGGTAAGGAATTTGTCCACGGCTTCCCTGCCGTCCCTGGCACAATCCACTGTAATCCCTGCCATCTTAAGCAGCTCCAGGGCAATTTCCCTGTTCAGATCATTGTCCTCGGCCAGCAGTACATGATACCCCTCCATTCCCATCTGCCGCGTAATCATTCCCGGTGCTGAAAACTCCACGGCCCTGCCGATACCTGTTACGGAAAGCAGGGTGTTATAGAGTGACGAAGCAAAAATCGGTTTGGATAAAAAAGCATTGGCTCCGGCATCTCGCGCGCTTTGTTCAATCACACTCCAATCATAGGTGGTAATGATGATAATTGTCGTATCCGGCCCTGATACCTCACGGATACGGCGCGTTACCTCCACCCCGTTAATATCCGGCATCCTCCAGTCCACCAGACAGACATCGTAGTCTGCGCCTTCCCGGCATGCGCCGCTTATCTTTTCCACACATTCTTTTCCTGTCAGCACCCAGTCCGAATGAATTCCCAAAGTCTCCAGCAGCAGCGCCGCATGGATGCAGCTGTCCCTGTCGTCATCCGCCACCAGCACCTTCAGTGCTTCCAGCGATTTCACGGAGCTGATGCTTTCAAAGCTTGTTAAAAATGATGTTGACGGTTGTGCTGTAACTGTCCGGGAACTGCTTTCTCAGATGTTTCCTTATGCCAGACAGTATTTGCTGGAGCATGGGATAAAGGAAGAGGAAATTCGGCTGACGCCTTGTATCCATTTGCAGCTGACTACCTAGGCTGCGGGCTGTGTGTACCGGGTATTTCTTCAAATTCCAGTACCAGCAGCCCACCCCCGCAGGCCAAATCCCTTTTAATCGTCCAGCGCAGCTTCTCCAGCTCATCCGCCGTTGCAAGTATCCTTTCCTTCCCGCCCGGCAGTTCACCGAACAAAGCGGAAACCTGCCAGCGGGCGGCGCTGTCAGTATTGTCTGCGGCAGTCTCAAGAACCTCATGCAGCCGGAAGCGCATTCCCACATCCTCCTCTGCGGAAGGATTTGCGGCGATGAGAAGGACTCTGCCCTTTTCCATATAGCAATAAGGGATGGGAAGCTCTCTGTCAGCCTCATACTCTATGGCTGCAAAGTTTCTCTTTGTATCTCCCATGCGGCAGGGCTTTATCAGTTCTGAATAGCTTCTCCGGATTTTGATAATGCTTTTCATATCCTCAAGCATCTGTGTCTTCCCAGGCAGCTTCAGCTGCTCCCAGTCGATCCAGCTTCCATACAGCCAACGCCCTTTTCCATAGGGTTCCCCGCCGAACAGTCCGGGGGAAAGCTGCGGCAGCGGCCTGTAATCGGCATTAAACTCCTCTCCTGACATAAAGATAGGAACCCCCGGCGCCAGCAGCGTGGTATAGCCGGCAAGATACCGGCTGCCCTGGGCACAATAGGGGTTTTCCTCTCCTGGGAAGCCAACCCAGCCGCCGTCATGGCAGCTTAACTGGATTGACAGGCGCTGCCCATCCTGTATCCGCAGCGGGAATTCCAGGAGCAGTCCGTTTTTCTTTTTCTGAACGGAAACCGTATAGTCCACCTCCAGGACTCCTTCTCTGTTACTGTTCCAAAGCTGTCCCTGATTGTCTGCGATCTGTATGTTACGGACGGCTTTTTCCCCGTAAATATTTTCCACGCGCAGACGGCCCGTCTGCACCTGCCAGGCTGCCGAAGCCGCTCCTTCCTCCGTCCTCGTATAGGCTCCTTCCTCTATCACCTCAGGAACCTTTTCCGGCTGATGCCAATGGTTCCTGCTGCTGTCCTGTACGGTGCCGTCTTCATAAAAAATTTTTACCTGATAGCGTTCATTCGCCCGCGTCTGCCTGTCCGCGCAGTATCCGGCGGCGTCATACAGCATGCGGTGCGACCGGTTCAGCCCGTAATTGTGGGAGATCACCTCCCCATGCTGCAGGATATCGGTCACTCCGCGGATAGCAGGACCGCTTTCCGCTATAATGAGGATCTTCTTTCCAAAATCGGCCGCTCCTTTTCTGATCTGCGCCCAAAGGTCATTGCGGTAATGGGCCACATCCAGACGGAAGCCGTCAACGCCGAATTCCCGGACGTACCAAAGCCAGGTATTTATCCACCATACATCCAAATCCGGATGGTTTCCGTACCAGTCATAATCCTTCATTCCCCAGGATTCCCCGGCAAACCAGTCCGGATGCTCCTGAACCAGCGGGCTGTCCTTCATCACCCCATGGGTTATCACATCCAGGAATACCCGGATTCCGCGGCTGTGCGCGTTTTGTACCAGGCGTCTGAAATCCTCCTCCGTTCCCAGGGTGGGATCGATTCTGTCGGGGCGTATGCAGGCATATTCCGACCAGATATTATAAAAATGTCCTTCCCTGCAAAGCTGATGCCCGCTGAGCCAGATACCGTTAATCCCCAGCTCCTCCAGATAGGGCAGCTTCTCCTCCAGGGATGCGAAGGTCCCTGATTCGGGGCCCGTGGGGGATGTGAAATTTTTGGTTGCTATTTCATATACGATAAGCTGATCCAGATACTCCGGGGCATCTGTAATATTACTGTCCATAACTTCATTATCCATACTGCTTCAGTCACCTTTCCTGTTTCTTCATATATAAAAGATCCCAATATTGAAGCGAAGGTACCTCAAATTCCAGATACCTGCCATTGTCATCCTCCCCTTTTTCAAAAATAAGAGAAGTGCTGACGGCGCTTTCCTCATCCGGGGAAGCCAGCCAGATGCCGGTGATTTCTTCCAGCGTATAGTATTTTACCCGCAGCCCGTTCAGGAGAAGCGGCGCAGCCTTTTTCCCCCGCTCGTCACGCCATTCATTGTCGGTTCCGCAGAGATTGATGAGATGCAGGATTTCGTATGCTTCATCCGCTTTTGTATAAGCCCACACGGCATCGCTTTCCCCCTGTGCGCTCACGGGCGTTCCCTGGATTTCCACCGTTCTTTGTATCCGGGTCTGCCCGTCCCGCAGCAGGTTTTCATAGGCGGTCACAAAATCGGCCATCCGGCGCATGGATGCCTTCAGTGTATCATCCATCGGGATTTTGTCATCCGGATAGTATTCCACATGCAGCATTGAGTCACCGTTTCCCAGCTCCAGCCGGGAGCCTCCGGCCGCATAAACCGCCGCGTCACACAGCAGCACTGCCGAGGCGTTCATAGATCCCACAGTTTTGTAATAGTTGATATAGGCTTTTACCACCAGTGATTTTCCTTTTCCGTCCATGGAAAAGGGCCTGCTTTCCTCCATGGTGCGCTCGATCTCACCTGCCAGCGCGCTATAGGTATTATAAGCAATGCCCTCCCGATCCTGATCCCAGGGCCAGAACTCCGTATAGAGAACATCCGCCCGGCTGGTATTCGCCTGTTCAATGCCCTGGCCGCCCACCGGGTTAAAGGACAGATATTTATCCCCCAGCGCTTCCTTGGCCGCGTTCAGGAACTGACGGTAGGTATCCTTCACGTACCAGACAGGCTCTCCCTTTTCATCGGTTCCGAGGGGATTCCCTTCTGTATCCGTCATTTTTCCCCACTCGCCCACCGTATCCCCGTGCCAGCCGTCAAAATCCAGATACTGAAATATCCGGTTTTCCTGGGCAAACAGCCATTCCTGCCAGTCCGGGTTCAACGGATTCATAAAATACAGGCTGCCGTTTCCGGAAGGGGAGGCTCCCATCTGAAATGAGAATTCTCCCTCTCCCCGGTCATTGTCCGGCGCAAAATAAAGCTTCCAGTCTTCCGCCGCAGGATTCCCCGCCGCATCCGTAAAAAAGCTGTCGGTTCCCGCATAGATCATGTTATAGGCCATGTTCACCATGCCCCTTTCCTTCGCGGCCCGTATATAATCTTTTATGGTATCTGCGTATATTCTCCGGCCCGACCAGTCCTCCCAGCCTTCCGCCGCCCCGCCTGTGTACTCCTGCGGCAGCGGCTGGTGGTGCAGCGCCTGCCAGTCATAGTATTCGATGGCATTGATATGATACCTGTTCATCAACGCGATTTTTTCCGCCGCCTCTTCTTTCTCCTCATAGCTGCACACATAGCCGTACCTGGGGAATTTGACCCAGCTGGAGGATACATCCGCACCTATAGTATCCTGTGCAATATGCCGCTCCTTGCCGTCCGTTATTTCCAGGCTGATTACATAACCCTGAAAATCCGTTTCCGGCGGTTGCCATTCCAGGGAAAGCTTTCTCTTTTCCCCTTTATCCAGCACAATTTCCTGCTGCGAGGAAAAAATCTCCTCCTCCAGATGGAAAACCCTCATCTCAAGCGTTCCGCTCCGGAACCGTCTGTCCGTCGTATTTTCCACAGCGGCCTCCAGCCTGACCGTTTCTCCCGGCGCATAACGTGCTTTATCGGTTCCTGCAATCAGAAGCGTAATATCGCCCGCCGCAAAGGCGCCGGCTGCCTGCGCATATATTACGCCGGCTGCCGTTCCCAGGATTCCCAGGCCCGCGATACATAAAGCCAGGCACATCCTTTTTCCTGAAATTTTCATTGTAATCTCCGTTCCACCGCCAGGCGGCGGCACAAATATCCCTCCCGCATATCACAGGAAAGCCTGCGATACCGCAGAAATAAACAGTTTGAAAGAAATTATCAATATACCGCTACTCCTTCACGGACCCCATAACGATTCCCGTAATCAGATATTTCTGCAGAAAAGGATAAATCAGCAGGAGCGGAACCACCGCCACCACGATCTTGGCCGCATTCAGGTTTCTGTTGGATAATTCCGTCACATTTTCAAGAGCGCTGCTCCCGGCGCCGTTTTTGAGCAGCTCCTGGATATCCACGCTCAAAGACTGGATATAGGTCATAATAGGATACTTGTTTATTTTCTGTATGTAAATCAGCCCGCTGAAAAAATCGTTCCAACTTCCCACAATACTGAACAGCGAAATGGTGGCCAGGCAGGGCTTGGCACAGGGAATCATAATTTTAAGCAGAACCGTCATCGGCCCCGCGCCGTCAATCACCGCCGCTTCTTCCAGGGACTTGGGGATTCCCAGGAAAAAGTTCATCAGCAGGATGACATTAAATATAGGAAGCGCTCCCGGCAGCACCAGCGCCCAGATGCTGTTGAGCAGCCCCAGATTTTTTACCAGAATAAAGGTGGGGATCATTCCGCCGTTAAACAGCATGGCAAATATCAGCAGGTTCATATAGAAGTTCCTGGCAGAAAATTCACGCTTGCTTTTGGTCAGCGGATAAGCCATGGGCACGGTAACCGCCAGGTTCAAAAACAGCGCCAGGATCACCCGGATGACGGAAATGCCGAAGGAACGCCAGAACTGCCCGTCCTCCAGGATTTTTTTATAGGCGCTCACCGTAAAACCCACCGGCAGCAGCCCCACCTTGTTCGCCGTCACCGCCGCGCTCCCGCTTAAGGAGATGGCCACTATGTTCCAAAGGGGCAGCAGGCAGGCCAGCCCGGATAAAATGACCAGCGCATGGATTACGGCAATTCGTATTTTGGAATGTACACTTTTATTATCGATCATGTTAACCTCACTTCTGCGCTCAGTGCGCCGAACGTTAAAAAATTTTCTGCCCTGTCATTTTTTTGGTCACGCCGTTTGCCGTAAGCAGCAGTATCATTCCCACCGCGGAACGGCACAGGCCCACTGCGGCGCCGAAGCTGTACTGTCTTCCCACAAGGCCGATACGGTAAACATAGGTGTCCAGTACGTCCCCTGTTTCATATACAATGGGGGAATACAGGTTATAAATCTGATCAAAGCCCGCGCTCAGGATGCCTGTCAGGTTCATCGCCGCCATCAGCAGGATGATGGGCAGCATGCCCGGTATTGTCACATTCCATACACGTTTCCACCAGGAGGCGCCGTCGATGGCCGCCGCTTCATGGAGGCCCGGATCAATGGAGGTGATGGCAGCCAGATAGACCACGGAGCTGTATCCGAATTCCTTCCATACGTCCGTCCCGATAATCAGTCCCTGAAAGGTCTGGTTGCTTCCCAGAAAATTGATTTTATCCAGGCCAAAGCCTGCCAGCAGCTGGTTTACGGAGCCGTCCAGGCTGAACAGGTTGACCACCACGCTTGCCAGGACCACCCAGGAAAGGAAATGGGGCAGGTAAACCACGGTCTGCACCGTTTTTTTCAGGAATTTAATCCGTATTTCATTTAGAAGAATGGAAAAGGCAATGGCCATCACGGTGCCCAGCAGGATTTTACCCAGGGCAATTACCAGCGTATTGCGGATGATTTTACCGATATCGGGCAGATGTATCATATAAATAAAATGCTTCAGGCCCACAAAATCCGAACCGAACAGCCCCTTTGCCGGGACGAAGTCCTGAAAAGCCATGAGAATTCCCACCATGGGAATGTAGCTGAATAATATCAGGAAAAAGAGCCCCGGAAACATCATAAGATGATATGCCGCATTGGAGCGCCTTTTCACCTGCCTCCGGGAGGTTTTCTTTCTTTCTGTTTTCATAAAAATTCTCCTTTGGGATGGAAAACGGCCATGCTGCAGGCATTTCCCGCAGGCATGGCCGTCAAACGCCGTTTTACCGTTCCTGCGCTGCGATTTCGTCAATTATCTGTGCGCCGCCCTGCGCGTTCCAGTTTTCCACGAACTGCGCAAAGCCGGTTTCCACGTCTTCTACACCGGTAACTATTTTAATGAAGGTTTCCTCCTCCAGCTTCTCCAGGTTGGCCCAGTTGGTTTCCATGGTAGGGGTTGTCTGAGGGAATACGGGCGTCAGCCAGGAAAACAGATCCTGTTCAGTCAGTTCATAAATCAGATTTACGCCCTTCATGCGGGAATGGTACTTTGCCCAGCCCGTGGCATCCTCCGTTCCTTCCAGATAAGCCCCGATTACCGCAGCATTGGTCCTCTGCTCCGCACTGTGGATTTCCTCTATGGTGATTTCACCATCCAGGCACTGCTTCAGATCCTTATAATCGTCCAAAAGAGAGGTATAGGAATTTACTTCAATATTAAAGGGCCTGGTGGAGCCGTCCACACCATCCTCCATATATTTAGCCACCTCGGGGAATTCCTCTGCAACGGAAGAGGAATTGGCCAGCTCATCGTAAAACAGATTGGCAATTTCTACAGCCAGTTCCGGATGGGCAAATTCCTTGCTTACCACCATATAGCCGTTTGTGGCGTCGTTATGCTTACAGTTTACTTTTCCGTTTGCATCCTCAAGCGCATACGCCTGGAAGGAAGCGTCCTTATTCAATGCATACACATTGTTCAGAAGCCAGTCCGGAATATGCCAGGTGCCAAAGGCGATACCTGTCTGTCCGTTGGCAAGCAGCGCGGTGATATCATCCCAGGTTCTTGTACCCACCTGAGGATCCAGGATTCCATCGCGGTACCAGCCGGCAGCGGTGGAAAGGGCGTTCTTCATTTCCTCCGTTGTAGAACCATAAATGATTCCGCCGTCCTTTTCATACCAGGTTTTGGGGAAAGCGCCCATGGCATAGGCCAGGGAATTCATGCTGTAGGTTCCGTCAGGATCACCGCTTGTCAGCCAGGAGGCCAGGGCAATGCCCACCACATTTTCCGCGTTTCCAGGATTTTTATCCACGAATTCCTTTGCTACCATTTCCAGCTCTTCTATGGTAATGCAACCGTTTCCATCCTCATCAATTGTGATGCCCAGAGAATCCATCCAGTCGCTTCTGATCCAGACAATACTGGGACCGGAGTCCGCATTGGTGCCCGGAAGCGCCATGATTTTCCCGTCAAAGGTCACATTTTCCAGCGCTCTGCCGCCATAGGAATCATAAATCCCTTTCAGATAATCGCTGGCATGGCTCTCATAGCTTTCCGTCAGATCCGCTATCAGGTCGTTTTCGTACAGCTCCTGCAGCTCATCCAGTGTCGTCACCTTCATGATATCCGGGATATCCCCGGCGGAAAGGGCAAGGGACACCTGCCTGTCGTAATCGTCCCCGTTGGCTTCAAATTCATCCACAATCTTTACATTCAGCTTATCCTCCAGCATTCTGGTGTAAGCATTATTTTCATAGGTATCGCCTTCCGGCAGTTTGGGATTCTGCAGTGTCTGCCTTCCCATCATTATCGTAACCGCTTCTGTGTCCGCGGCGGCCCCGCTTCCCGTCTCCGTTGCCCCTGTTTCCTCACTTTTTGCCGAACAGGCAGATACAGATGCCATCATGGCGAAAGCAAGCGTAACTGACATCATTTTTTTCCAAAATCCGTTCTTCATCTCAAAACCTCCCGGTTTACTATGCTAATTTGTGTATTTCCCTCACAGAGCGGCCGCTCCTGCTGATGTAACAAGTATACGGCATCCTCCCCCGCCAGGTAAATAAAACGATTTCCATTTTCATGATATTTTTTACAGTTCTTTTTTTAGGGACATTGTATACAAAACTCAGTCATGGTATACTTCAACCATGCAAATTAGCTAATGAAAGGTTTGCCGATGCTGTGGGCTTTGATAGTTTTTCTTTTGAAGAGTTATCCGGAGAGTTTTCATATTTTGGAGGCCTCTAATGGGCGGGAGGCGTTGTCTGTTTTGCAGCGGGGCCGTGTGGATATTCTTTTGTCGGATATTCAGATGCCTTTTTTGAATGGGATTGAGCTGGCTACTGAAGCCAAAAAGCTTTATCCGGATACGGAGATTCTTTTTTTCAGTGGGTATGATGATTTTGAATATGTAAAGAATGCGCTTTCGCTGCGGGCGGTGAATTATATCCTGAAGCCGGTGAGCCCGGAGGAGTTTGATAAATCGTTAAATGAAATCGTAAAGCGGCTGGATTCGCAGAAGATAGAATTCACGCAGTCTGAGGAGTATATTGAGACACGTTTCCGGGGGGAAATGATGCCTTCCGGGGAGACGATTTCTGAAAATGCCTCCGCGGCGGCCGATACGCTGCTTCTGCGGAGCATAGAGCTTGCAATTAAGCTGAAGCAGCCGGAAAAGCTGACGGCGCAGGTTCGGGAGCTTCTGCATAAATACCGGGATACGCCGAACCTGTCCCATATTTATATCCGCTATATCTGCACTACTCTGCTGCAGTTACTTATGGACGCTGCGCCGGAGCAGACGGAGGAGGATTTTCAGAAGGCGGTGCGGGAAATCTATACCTTCCGACATTTTTCCGATATCGTGGAGCTGATAGAACGCTATCTGGACATGGCGGCCGCTTCTATCCGGCAGGAGCTGGATGCGCCCAATTATGCGGTCCATCAGGTAAAGCAGTATATCCACCTGCATTACGCCGAGGATCTCAGCCTGAACCTGCTGGCGGATCTGGTGTACCTGAATCCCAAGTACCTGAGCAATATTTTTACCCAGTCCACCGGCTGCAATCTCAACAAATATATCCGCAGGGTGCGCATGGAAAAGGCCTGTGAGCTGCTGCTTGACACCAACATGAAGGTGTCCGACATCAGTCAGGCGGTGGGATACCCCAATCCCTCTTATTTCTGCAAAACCTTCCAGGAAATCTACGGAACCACGCCCGACCGTTTCCGGCAGGGAACGGAACGCGCCTGAAAACAGGAGGAATTCTATGTACGCAAAAATTCTTCACCGTATAAAAAATATGGGCTTCCGCAAAAAAATCACGGGGATCAGTCTGGCAATCAGCCTGATCCCTGTGATTCTCCTGGGTATCTTTTCCTATGGGCAGATGCGCAGTCTCATGCTGGAACGGGAATCCCTGGCGCTGCGGGAAACGCTCCGCCAGGAAACGGATCATCTGAATTATAAGCTGGAATCCTATCTTTCCGCCCTCAATCTCATCTGCTGGAATGAAGGCATCCGTACATCCCTGTCAAAGGATTATGAAACCAATGTGGATATGTATCTGGCGTATCGTGACGTCATTGATCCCATGTTTCTCACCGTGCGTTCCCTGAACAGGGATATTACTTCCATCAGCGTTTACACGGATAACCATATGAATCCTCACGGGAACGTACTGCGGCCGCTGGAAGAGGCTGCAGGGGAGGCCTGGTTTGATCAGGCGTGCCGCTCCACGGCGCCCTTTTTCCAGATTTCAGAGGACGGGCGGAGCATTCTCCTGCTGTGCCAGTTCTATTATAAATACGTTCCCTATACCAATATCCTCTGCATGACAATTGATCTGGCCTCCGCCCTGGATACGGCGGACAGCCTGTTTGAGGATAATTATGGTTTTCTCATGGCTTCGGCGGAGGGAGAAAGCCTGTTCCGGTTTACGAATATTTCCGGGGAAGCAGCGGCGGACGTGCCTGACAGCGGAACTCTGACCCAGGAGGGTATTTCCCGGGATTATCTTGTGGAAAGCAGCGCGCTGGAGGATACGGACTGGAGGCTTTACCTGTACCGTCCTGTGGAAGAAGCGGCGGCGGCCATCCGGCAGATTACCTATATCGTGCTTTTCATGATCCTGGTGTGCATTCTTCTCGTTTCCTGTACCAGCGCCGGACTGTCCAGGCTGGTGGTGCATCCGCTGGAACAGCTCTCCTCCTATATCGCCAAGGTGGAGTCCGGCAATTATGAATTTACCATCACCTCAGACAGTACGGACGAGGTGGGCCGCCTCATTGAGGCCTTCCGCAAAATGACCGCCAATTTAAACCACCTGGTCAACGAAGTGCTGCGGGCGAAAATTGCACAGCAGAAATATGAGCTGAAAATTCTGCAGTCCCAGATCAATCCCCACTTTCTGTATAATTCCCTGTCCCTGATCAATGGGAAGGCCATCATGGCCGGACAGCAGGACATCAGCCAGATGGCAAGGCTGCTTTCCACCTTTTACCGGACCATGCTGAACAAAGGAAGCAGCATCACCACTGTGGAATCCGAACTGGAAAATACAAAGGCCTATATTTCTATCCAGCGGATGATGCATTCCGATTCCTTTGATGTAACCTATGATATTGCCGGGGATGTCCTCTCCTTCCCCATCCTGAATCTCCTTCTGCAGCCGCTTGCGGAAAATGCCATCATCCATGGTCTTGATCACAAGGAAACTCCCGGAAAAGGCGTTCTCTCCGTTTCCTGTTACCGGGAAGGGGAGGATATCGTTTTCAAGGTGATGGACAACGGCTGCGGAATGCCTGAGGAGGAATGCACCCATATCCTCAGCGCAGACAGCCGGGGCTATGGGGTGAAAAACGTACATCAGAGAGTCTGCCTTTACTATGGCCCCGGCTATGGGCTGTCCTACCGCAGCACAAACGGAATGGGAACCTGCGCCGTCCTGCGGGTATCAGAATCGCTGCCGCCCTCGGAGTGAGCCGTATGTGCCAAAGCTGGGTATTTATTACAGTATCTGCTTATTTGTAAAGTATCCCGGAATGTACTATAATAAAAGCCGGACCGGCAGAAACAAACTACGGACAAAGAACAGGCAGGGGAGAAGAATCTGATGAAGCTATTACTGGTTGAAGATGATCCGGAAATCTGCGGAATGCTGAAAAAATTTCTGGAAAAAGAAAATTTTGAAATTATCACCGCCAATGACGGGGAAGAGGCCTGCAGCAAATTCAGGCAGGAAACCTGCGATCTTGTTCTCCTTGATCTGATGCTGCCAAAAATCAGCGGCATGGATGTGCTGCAGCAAATCCGTGCCCAAAGTACGGTGCCGATTATCATTATGTCCGCAAAAGATACGGATTCCGATATCACGCTTGGGCTGGGCCTGGGCGCTGACGATTATGTGACCAAGCCCTTTTCCATGGTCCAGGTACTCGCCCGGATCAAGGCCAATCTGCGAAGGACCGGCCAGTATGCCGCTTCCTCCCCTGCCCGCCCCTCCCTGCTTTCTGTGGGAGAACTGCGAATGAATCTGGAGGATTACACCGTTTCAAAGCAGGGAAAGGAAATTGAGCTCACGGCGAAGGAATTTGAAATTCTGCGTCTCCTTCTGCAGAATCCCAGGAAAGTATATACCAAGGAACAGATTTATTCACTCATCTGGAATGACGCCTATCTCGGCGATGAAAACGCGGTTAACGTCCATATCAGCCGGCTGAGGAATAAAATTGAAGATAACCCCCGTTCTCCCAAATATGTGATTACGGTGTGGGGTATCGGTTATAAGTCAGGAGAATTCAAATGAGCGAAGCTGCAATCATATTTCTTCTCATTCTCTGCATTATCCTTCTTTTTTCCATTATCCTTTACCAACGGTTCCATTTTAAAAAAGGGATACACGCAAGGCTGAAGGAAGTGAGCGACAAGCTGGAGGATATCCTTGTATCGGGAAGTGATGAAAAAGTCATGGTTTTCACGGACGACAGTGCATTGATGGAGCTATCCGGCCAGATTAACCTCCTGCTGGAGGGATATCAGAAAATAAAGGTGGACTACCGGCGTTCCCAGGCCGCTTCCAAGAAGATGCTTTCCAACATATCCCATGATATCAAGACCCCTATGACCGTTATTCTGGGATACCTCGAAATGATCCGCCTGGAAAGCCCGGAGGAAAATGAGCTTCTGGAAAAGGTGGAGGAAAAAGCACGGAAGATGATGGAACTGATCAGCCAGTTTTTTACCCTGGCAAAGCTGGAGGCCGGCGATACCAGCCTGGAGCTGTCCAGCGTCAGCCTGAATGAATGCTGCCGGGAAGCGGTTCTTGATTTCTATGAGCTGCTGACCCAGAAAAATTTCCAGGTGGAAGTTGATATCCCGGAGCAATCCGTGTGCATTATGGGAAACAGGGACGCCCTGGGACGGATTCTGGAAAATCTCATATCAAATGCCGTCCGTTATGGCGGAGACGGCAAATATCTGGGAGTTTTTCTTCATTCGGACGAAAAATATGTTTATATCGACATATCCGACAAGGGCAAAGGTATCGACAAAGCCTTTTCCACCCGGATTTTCGACCGTCTCTTCACCCTGGAGGATTCCCGGAACCAGGAAATACAGGGTAACGGACTCGGCCTGACCATCGCCAAAAGCCTCGCAAACCAGCTTGGCGGCGATATTTTACTCAAAAGCGATCCCCACATCCTCACCACCTTCACATTGAAATTCCGGAAACTGATATATTAAAGGAAGCAAAGCAGAATGATCCGCCGAGGCTGCGGCAAAAAGCCGGGAGGCCGGCATACAGCGGCCACAGGGCGGCGGATCATTCTGCTTTGTTTTCGGTAACGAAAGAAATTCGTAAGAATTGGTCAAGAGTTTTGCAAAGTTCTTTCTATATGATAGGGTTTAACAGGAAAGGAGAACTATTATGGAATATATTTTACAGACGAATCATCTTACGAAGGTTATTGACAAAAGGGAAATCGTTCATGATGTGGGGCTTCATGTGCAGAAGGGGGAAATTTACGGGTTTTTGGGGCCGAATGGAGCCGGGAAAACCTCTGTGATGAAGATGCTTACCAACATATGGAAGCCTTCCGGCGGGTCGGTTGAGATATTCGGGGAGACGCTTACGCCCTCTTCCTATCAGGTCCTGAAACGGATGGGCAGCATTCTGGAGTTTCCTACCTTCTATGACCATATGAGCGGGCGGGAAAATCTCAAGCTTCATTGCGAATATATGGGATACTATCATCCCGGAAGCGTTGAAAATGCGCTGGAAATGCTGCATTTATCAGATGCAGCCGACAAGCCGGTGAAAAGCTATTCCCTGGGAATGAAGCAAAGGCTTGGAATTGCCAGGGCGGTTTTATGCAAGCCGGAGCTGCTGATACTGGATGAGCCGACGAATGGGCTGGACCCCGCCGGGATGAAACAAATCCGCGATTTGATGAAAATGCTCTGTGCGGATTACGGAATTACCATTATGATTTCTTCCCATATTCTTTCCGAGGTGGAAAGCATTGCCCATACAATCGGCATGATTCATCACGGCAGGCTTATCAATGAAATATCCATGGAGGAAATTGAGGAAAAAAACACCGCATATATTGAGCTTGGGGTTAACGATACAAAACGGACGGCATATCTGCTTTCAGAGGAGCTGAAGCTGTTTAGCTTCAGGATTATGGATACGGGGGAAATCAGGATCTATGATAAACAGATCAGTCCGCAGGCTATCTCAAAGGTTCTGGGGGCAAATGGTGTGGAAATCCGGGTCCTGCGGAAAAAATCGGAGACTCTGGAAGACTATTTTCTGAAAATGACGGCGGAGGTATGATAGATATGATTAAGTTAATTAAATTGGAATGGAAGAAAAACCAGATTGGGAAGTATATTCGAAATGCCGTGATTCTGACGGTGCTGCTGTGCCTGTTTATTTTCGCCATGGATTTTCTGGGAATCGCCAACGATCCGGAGACAGGCGTACCGGATACGGCTCCCGGAATGAACAATATTTCTTCAACCATTGAATTGTTTTCCAGCATGGCCTTTCTGGTATTTACCGGAGTAATGCTGTCTTCCTTTATCGTAAGCGCTTATAAAAACAAGACGATGAACCTGATGTTTTCCTATCCTGTAAAGAGGCAGAAAATACTGGTATCTCAGATGCTCGCCGTCTGGATTTTTAATTTCTGCGCGCTGGTTCTGGCAAAGCTGCTTATGTATGGCTGTATTCTTGCCGGCTCACGTTTCTTGCCAGCCTCTTTTTCCTCAGGCTATGATATGGGCAGCCTTAATTTTTATGTACAGCTTCTGCTGAAGTCGGCCGTTATAGTGAGTATGGGCTTCATTGCCTTGTTTATCGGCCTTGCCATGAGGTCCTCCAAGGCCACGATTATCACCTCATTTCTGCTGATATTCCTCACGCAGGCTAATATCGGTGATTTTACCATGGCAGACAACGCCGTTTTCCCTTTGGCGCTTACCCTGGTTTCCATTCTTTTCGCTTTTCTTTCCGTTTATAAGGTAGAAACGAGAGATTTAATGTAAGTAAGATTCAATGAAAGAGATTTAACATAACCAAAATCCAGGCCGGCGGCGCTTATCCTGCGCCGCTGCCTGGATTATTTTTTCCCATATATCCATTATCTTACTAAGTGCCGCCGAAAAAAACTATTCGTGATGTTCCTTTTTCTCTTTATGGTCATGATGCTCTTCCCGGTTTTCATAACCATCCTTCGTATCACCGGCGGTTTCTTCCCCGGTTTTATTTTCATTTCTGGCTCCGTGTTCTTCCCCGGTTCCGGTATCTTCCCCGCTTCTGGTTTCTTCCCCGCTTCCGTTCCCGCCGCCCCCTTCTTCATGGTGCCCGCCGCAGTGCTCCTGTGTAAGCTCCTTTATTTCGCTGATGGAGTGCTCTGCGCACCGGTCATAGGAGGCGCTGGGATCCACCTCCTGCAGCTGGGTGATGGCCAGATATTTGGCGGGGCTTAAGTTATGGTCGTGGGCACAGTCCCTGACCTCCTCCGACACCGCGAAAACATCCGCCGATGCCGTGGAATGATGGGAATCCAGGAGTGTATCTACCGAAGCCCTGATTTTTCCCAGCATCTTTTCCTGCGCACTGTTATTTTCGGTCTGTATGGTAACGGACACCAGGCCGTCCTCCTTCACATATCCCTGCCGCAGCATTTCGGTCAGCAGCAGTTCAACGGCCTGTTCGCAGGATTTATGGCGCACATCCATGTTTTCCAGGATGGCCGCCCCGTCATCATTGTATGGGGATGCCTTCAGCACAAAGCCGAAGCGGTTGAGCGAAAGGGCAATGGATGGATTCACATCCATATCCACATAAGCGCTGGGTATAAAACAGGCAAAGCCGCCCACGAACAGAAGCAGGGCAAAGCAGGCACAGGCGGCGGCGAACCGCTGCCGTCCCATCCATGCCGTCCGGCGGCGTTTCCCGATTTCCCCGCGCAGGTATTCCGCCGTTCTCTCCTTCAGGTCCGCATCCGCATGGATTTTATCAAAGGTACCGCGAAGCTTACTTTCCATCCCACTCACCTCCCAACTGCTTTTTCAGTTCCTTTCGCGCCCGGTCTAACCAGGTGTAAATCGTGTTTTCACTGCGTTTTAGTATCCCGGCTATTTCCACCGCCGTATAGCCTTCATAATAAAACAGGTAGATAGTATTCCTGTATTTCGGGGCGAGACGGAAAACGGCATCCAGCAGGCCCTTATCCTCCTCCTGCAGGTAAAACGGTTCCGTAGTTACCTCCTCAATGGAGCGCACCCTCCTGCGGAAGAAGCTTTTCAGAAGATCCTGACAGGCGTTGATGGAAACACGAATAAGCCATGCCCTTTCGTGGGCATCGCTTTCAAAAGAGGAGGGATGCAGGAGGTATTTAAGAAATACCTCCTGAAAAATATCATCCACATCCGCATCATTTTTCAGATATAAAAAACAGATCCGGCGGACCGTGTCCGCATACAAATCAATGGCACGGTTCACCTCGGCTTCATTCCGCATGACATCACCTGTTAGCTAATCAGCGATTGGCTCTCCTGACTTTTAATGATGGTTCCCGCCATGATGGCTTCCATTATGATGGGAGCCGGAAGCGCCGTTACAGCCATTCCCGCTGTGGGGCAGGCAGACAGTTCCATTGTGTTCATGGCAGCCGGTCCGGGTACAGCCCTCGGTGGTGCAGGCCTGATGGTAATCATGGCCGTCACCGATATAGTGGCCGGAGTACGTAACGCCGTCGTGCTGATGGTTCCCGGTCTCATTACAGTTTTCCACACTGCAGAGGGAATTGCAGGCGGCGGACGAATCTGTCCCGTGGCTGTGTCCATGGGCAAATACGGTTAACGGCATAGCGGTAAGCATAACCGCGGAAAGTGCAAGAGCTGCGATTGTTTTTTTCATGATTGGTTCCTCCATTTTTCATTGTTCTGATACTAATACGATTGGAGAAACGGAATCCTTTCATTTTTTATAAATTTTTTTATATAACTGTATTGCATTTTCCTTACCGGACCAAATGTATGACATCTTCCTTGCTTTTAATTCCCTTTTCAGTAACGCTCCACCGCTTGAGCGTAGCGCTGTTTTCACCGGTTTTGGTAACAATACAAATGTCCTGGAATCCAAAGTTGCTTGTAACGAATACAAGCTGCAGTGACGAATTGGATAGCTTGCTCGCACTCCCCACGAATCCTGAAACCCTGCTAAATGTTCCATCCAGCGCCATCGTATTATCAGAAAGCTTGGTAAAGGTAACAGCCTTCCAGTAAATACCGTCTCCTGACCAGTTTCCGTTCAGCCAGGTCAGCAGTTCCGCAAGGCTGACAGCATTCTGGGCTTCCGCCTTTGCCGCTGCCTGCTGCTTATCCAAATCATTTATCTTTTTTATATAATCCTCGCTGTCTTTATATTCTCTGATGGACTCAAACTGCTTCAGCGCCAGCTCATATCTCTGATACCTCCAATTTGAAACAGCAATCAAATATTTTGTCTCCAGGCACTTTCCCCGCAGCTCCATCACATATTCGTTATCCTGATCCATTTTATCAAGGATTTCCAGCGCTTCATCGAAATCAGACGACTCCCAGAATTCCAAAGCTGTCAGATATTCCTCCGTCAGTTCCACATGTTCTTTTAAGATATCTGCAATCTGCTTCCTGGAATCCTTGTAGTCTCCTAATTCCGTGAACATATCCTTTGCTTCCGACACCCTGTCCTGCGAATCACTGTAAATACAGGCAATTTGGTAATTACATTCAAGGATTTTTCCTTTGCTGTCCAGGAATCCCTGCAAGCTGTCATATATCTTCAGCGCCTCTCTATAATCCTTTACATTCACGGCATTCTTCATCAAAATTTCTGCCATGGCGTAGCGGGTCTCTTTTACGGCCTGCGTGCAGTCCTTTTCCTTCCGGATGGAATCCAGTATCTTAAGCACAGCTTCATAGTCCTTTATATTTTCCGCGCTTTCCTTTTTATCCAGAGCCATCAGGTAAGTAGTTTCAACTACCTGGGTTGGGCTGTCCTTAAAATCTCCCAGCTGCTTAAAACTCTCAATAGCAGTTTCATACTGCCCCAGCTCCGCCTGCTTAACCGCTTCCATATACTTCATATTCGGAATCAATAAAAAAATAATTGCCGACACAGCAGCGGCACAGACAAGGACAGCAGAGGCCACGCCTGCCGCTATCTTTCTTTTTCTGGATCTTTGAGCGGTTTTTTCAGGATTTTCTTCAATGCTTCTGCCCTTTTTCTTTTCCTGACGCTCTCCCGCAGCACTGAGCTTATATTCTGCCCTGCTGCGCGTTCCGTCCTGGAAAGTTATTTCCTTTATATTGATTTCGAAATTTCTTGCTTTTGCATTGCTGAAAAAAACCGGAACCCTGTCGCCAAAAAGCTCGTTCCGCCCCGCCTTCAGGTCTGTATATGTATAGTCCAGGGTTTCAATGCATTTCCCTAAAAAATCAAGGCAGGCAATCTCAACGACTGCCTCCCTTATTTCCTTTTCAGCCAGGCAGATAAACTGCAGCTGCAATATATGGTTACCGGTCACTGTATCCTTTAAAACAGCGCCTTTATTCAGCATAACCGGGGAGCCGGCACTCCACTGCTTTTCCTGCAGGTACTTCACCGTCTTATATCTTCCCATAACCGCATATTTCCTTCCTTATGTTACAGCGGAGGCAGTTCTTCCCCGGCTGCTTCCCGGCCTTCAGCCGCAGCTTTTTCATTTTTTCCGTCAATTGCAGTAATCAGCAATCCGCCGGTCATGCATACCGCACTGGTAAGCAGGAAGCCTGACCCAAGAACAAAATAAGCGGTCGCATAGGTGCCGTTAATAATATAATTATAGGCATCTCCCTCAACATAAGCGTTTTTGTTGAGACTGCTTATACCGGAATTATAATATTTCGTCATTTTATCATATCCCCGATAGGTAACCACCCCGAAAGCGATAAAAAATACCGCTGCCAGACAAAACAGAACTTTTTTTGCATTATTACTCATACTATCTCCCTTCTGCGCATTTGGCGCGCGTACAAACCAGCCGGCCACAGATATCTGTCTTCCGACCTGTGAAAGTGAAATTTTCTCCACTCTTCTCCATCGATACTATATTACTATAGAAAGAGTTTTGAAGCAATGGGGGCTTTTCCCTATACCTTCTGTTTCCGTCCATTACAGCTGTGCACGCCAAATTCATCCGCTTTTTACTTCGGGCGCACTCACCCCTTCACCGCGCCTGCAACGACGCCCTCAATGATCTGCTTCTGCATAATCAGATAGAAAATGACCAGCGGCAGGGTCGCCGCCACAAGCATGGGGAAAAACGCCGTCCAATTCGTGGAAAACGGTCCCACATTACGGTATACCTGCTGTAAAAGCACCTGTTTTTCAGGACTTTGCAGAAACAGAAGCGGTGTCATAAAATCATTCCAGATAGCCAGGGTATCCAGTATCGCTACGGTGGACACGATAGGCTTTAAAAGGGGAAAAATTATCTTCCAGAAGCAGCGGAATATCCCGCTTCCGTCTATCAGCGCCGCTTCCTCCAGTTCAGCGGGCACCGTATTGATAAAGCCCTTCATCAGGAAAATGGAAAGGGGCAGGTTAATGCAGAACACGTCCACAAGAATAACTCCCAGGTGGCGGTTCATCAGGCTCATCCCGGAAATGATTTTATACAGGGGGATAATGGAGGTCTGGAAGGGAATGATCAGCCCTACCATAAATACGGAATACATAAAACGGAATATCCGCCGCTTGCCTCTCGCCACCACATAAGCCGCCATAGAAGCAAAAATAATCAGGCAGATGACGGATACCACCGCAATGATCAGGTTATTTGCAAGGGAACGGCCATAGTGCATGGCCCCTATGGCATTTACATAATTGTCAAAGGTCAGATGCCGTGGAAGCCCCAGAGGGCTCGCTGCCGCTTCTGCCGGGGTCTTAAAGGTCGTGACAAGCAGGTAGTAAACAGGGAGAAGCATAATAATGGACAGCAGGAACAGAAAAATGGCATACAGTATTTTTCCCGATATCTTTTTTATATTCGTCATCCTTGAACCGCCTCCTCCCATTTATCCAGGAACCAGGTCACAGCCCTGGAAAACAGAAATACCAATATGAAAAAAACTACCGCAAAAGCACAGGCATAAGCATTGCGCCCGCTGTTGAACCCTTCTCTTATCATGGTGGTCATAATCGTTTCCGTAGCATAGCCGGGGCCGCCCTTGGTCATGACAAACACCGCGTCAAACATCTTCATGCCGCCGATCAGGCTCATCAGGACATTAAAGGACGTCGCGGGATGCAGAAGAGGCAGCGTCACCCGGAAAAACAGCTGTACCGGCCCGGCGCCATCAATATTTGCCGCCTCATACAAGGCGGAATCGATGCTTTTCAGATTGGCGATATAGATGACCATCGACCACCCGGTCCACTGCCAGACCTGGGTGATGAGCACGGAATATAACGCTATTTTGCTGTCTCCCAGCCAGTTTACCGGTTTTCCCCCGAAAAACATAAGGATGCTGTTTAAAAGCCCGCCGTCCGCAGAGGTCATAATATACTGGAACAGATAGCCCACCACCATGATGCTCAGCACGGCAGGAAGGAAGGTAATGGATTTTACAAAATTTGCCGCTTTTGATTTTTTATTCAGGAGGACCGCCAGCACGATGGCAAACACATTCTGTATTACAGTAATAAGAATGGCATATTTGATTGAGTGCAGGATGGGAGCGATTGTCTTGTCGTCGGAGAACAGCTTCCGGTAATTGTGCAGCCCCACAAAATGGATTTCCTGGCTGTATACGGACCAGTTTGTCATGCTGTAGAAAAAGCTCATCACCGTAGGGACAATAAAAAGTCCGGTAAAACCGATAAAAGCCGGCAGTATCATAAACAGGTATATCTTATCCCTCTTATTTCCTTTCATGTTGTACCCTTTCCATTTAACAGGGGATGCCTTTGCGACATCCCCTTTGCTCTTTCTTTTCTTTATAAAAATCAGTTGCCCACGGCTTCTCTCAGGTCATCATTGATGGCATCCGCATCAGCCAGCGCTTCCTGAACCGTCTTTGTTCCCGCCAGCACCTCCTGCAGGGATTTTCCATACCCCTCAGTTACCGCGTTTCCGTTCGTCCATACCGCTGTCCAGGGTGCATAGACATGCCCGGCCTTAAAGGCTTCGTCACAATCTGTGTAAAGATCTCCAAGATCCACCTCTACGCCAATGACAAAGGAGCTGCCTGCATTATCCTTTACCAGCGCCTGCTGCGCCTCCTGTGTTGCCGTCGCTTCCAGAATCTGAAGTGCTTCCTGCACATGCTCTGATTTTGCATTGACTGCAAATGCGGAGCCGGGGCCTCCTACCAGCCAGCCCGGTTTATCAGCATCCGGCCCGGGGATAGGGAACATGCCGAAATCCAGATCCGGATTCTTCTCTTTCAGGGTTTCCACCGCCCAAGGTCCGCACTCCCACATAGCGGCCTTCTCTGTGGCAAATTCATCCAGCGCCTGATCATAGCTGAGTCCCAGCATATCCGGTGTAAGGCAGCCTGCTTCTATAATCTTATACCATTCGGTAACCGCCGGAAGCCATGCTTCCTCCAGCTTTCCTTCCCCGGCATTGAATTTCTCATCAAAGCCCTTGCTTTCGTCCGTGGAATAAAACATATTGTTTACCAGGGCAATGCTCTGCTTCATCATAGGCTCATAGGACTGGGCGCCCATGGTCTGGGCCTTGATTCCCTTTTCCTCCAGCTTCTTATGCAAATCGATGAATTCCTCCCATGTTTTCGGCACCTCCAGGCCGTTGTCCCGGAATATCTTCTTATTATAGAAAATACCCTCGTACCATGACTGCAGCGGCGTAGCATAGATTTTACCGTCCACCGTATAAGGCTGCAGGCCGGCGTCCGCATAGCTGCTTATAAAGCCCTGATCCGTCAAATCCAGCAGATAACCGGCGTTTGCCAGCAGCTTGGTCTGCCCGCCCACCTCGATGATATCCGGACCTTCACCGGCCTGAAGCTGCGTATTGAGGATGTTGTCAAAATTATCCTGGGATACAAATTCAAACTCAATCTTAATATTGGGGAATTTCTCCTCCAGGTACTTCAGATAAGTAGCCCTGGTAGCTTCCGCATTATAGGCCATGAGCCGCAGCGTAACCTGCTCCGCCGTCTGTGCTTCCGGTTCCGCCTCCGTCTTTTCCTCAGCCTTTGCCGTTGTTTCCTCCGCCTTCTGTGAAGCTGTTTCCGCTTTAGCGCCGGACGCGGTATCCGTGCTGTCTTTCCCGCCGCAGCCCGCCAGGCTTGCCGTCACAAGAGCCGCCGCCAGAATGCCTGCCAACATTTTCTTTTTCATAGAGCACCTCCGTTTTCTTTGATAGCTTCATTATAGGGAAATTCCCTCCGCAAAGAAATCAACTATATTCCTGAAATATAGAAAAAAATTACCGTGCCCGGCGGACCGGCACGATAATTTGCCCTCTTTTGGAAAAATATCACAATATTACGCCGCCGCACCGTAACATAATGCTATTTCCTGTTTTCCCGGTATTCATTCGGCGTCATCTGTTCATATTTTTTAAAGATCCTGGAAAAATAGCTGGGATTGTCATAGCCCACCTGGAAAGCGATTTCATAGCTCCTCAAATCCGTCTCCTCCAGAAGCTTCTTAGCCCTTTCCATCCGCAGCTGTGTCAGATAGTTCCATACGCTGACCCCCACCTCACGCTTGAAAAGGTAGCAGAAATAGTTCCTGCTCACCGCCGCCTCCCTGCAGATTTCATCCAGTGAGATGTTCCGGTCGTAGCTTCCCTCAATCAGCTGCAGACTCAGCTCCACAGGCTTACTGTACCTTTTCCCCTGCCCCGAAGACATATCCGTATCCTTCTGCTCCTGCTCCCGCATGGCTCCTATGGTCCGGATTTCTTCCATTTCCTTCTGGCTGCAGTTATAATCATAGCCCAGTATCGGCTCCTCTCCCACAAAAAAGCCGTATTTGCCCAATGCGGTAACTTCCTCATAAACCATCGGCAGCTTATCCAGTCCCTGCTGTCTGGCGCTGAAGCAGATAAAACCGCGGACATCCAGCTCTCTTTTAAGCATATCAAGGATGCGCTGGGCGCATGCCGCCTTATCCCGTCCGTTCAGTCCCTCAAGCAGCAGAAACCAGTTCTGAGCCTCGTAATCAAAGATGAGAAAATGCTCCGTTTTTTCAGAAAGGATTTCCTTCATCAGGCCGGTAAGATATCCGCTCTGCACCGGCTCCATGGTGCTGATGCTGTTAAATTCATCGATGGTTTCATTTTCCAGCCGTACCATCATCAACGAATAAGAGTTAAAATCCACTGGCAGATACTGTTCAAAATTGAGGATGCTGTTCAGGCTGCGCCCGTTTTTCATATACTGGTACAGCTTCATTGCCCTCAGCTGGGCCTCGCTTTCGTTAATGACCGACTCCTGCTCCTTGCGTCCCCGGATTTCCTCAACCGTCCTGCGCAGGGCCTGTTCCAGCTCCGCCTCATCAATCGGTTTGAGGATATAATCACTGCAGCCCCTCTTCATGGCCTCCTTCACATAGCCGAAATCCGCATAAGCGCTAATGAGAAGGACGCGGATATCCGGGGAATAGCCCTGGATTTTCTTTACCAGCTCCAGGCCGTTCATGGTATCCATCTTAATATCGGTCAGCACGATATCCGGCGGATTCTCCATTATCATATGGAAGGCTTCCTGCCCGTCCCTTGCATAGCCCATGACCTCCAGCCCCAGCTGCTCCCAATGAATCAGATTTTGGAGCATTCTGATCGTAAACATCTCATCATCTACCAGTAATATTTTCATTGTCCTTCCCTTCCCCGTTCTCCGGCAGCCTGATTATCACCGTCGTTCCGGCCCCTTCCCTGGAAATCACTTCAATCCCATACCTTCCGCCATATTTTCTTTTCAGCCGGGCGTTGACATTGAGTACTCCGATACTTTTCTCCTGCAGATAAACCGTCTCCGCCTCCAGCTTCCGCTTCATATCCGCAAGCTCCGGCTCCGGAATGCCGGTTCCGTTATCATTTACAAGGATACAGATGCTGTCCCTTTCCCGCTCCGCGCTGATGCTGATCATGCCCCTTCCTTTGCCCTTGATCCCATGTTCGATTGCATTTTCCACCAGCGGCTGGATCAACAGCTTGGATATCCTGACATTTTCAAGCCCCGGCTCACAGTCAATGGCATAAAAAATCCGGCCGCCGTAGCGTAGGTTCTGGATTTCCATATAATTTTTTACATACTCCAGCTCCTCCTTCAGCTCCACATCCTCATAGGGCTGATATACCGAATATGCAAGTATTTTGCCAAGCAGCGTGGAAAGCCTTGATATTTCCTCTGTTTTCCCCTCCACCGCCATTCCCTTTATCAGCTGCAGCACATTGTTCAGAAAATGAGGATTGATCTGATGCTGCAGCGCCCTCAGCTGTTCCTCCGACAGCTTCTTTTCCTCCTCCACCACCTTCTCCGAAAGCCGGAATACATTGTGGATCATGGTCTGGACCGTTTGGGAAAGCACATGGATTTCCTCGCTCTTTCCCTCTGGGAACTCCACCTCATAATTGCCCACCGCCACCTGGTTGCAGCAGTCCACCAGCCTGTTCATCGGCGTCAGTATGCTCTTTGACACAATTCTGGATACGAGGGCAACCAGCAGGACGGATAGCAGCAGGATTCCTGCCAGAATGCAGGACAGCTTCCGGTTGATGCTGTGGATTTCATCCAGTGAACGGATTCCCACCAGATTCCATCCAAAAAACCTGGATTTCATCACCACCACCAGGCGGTCCGTTCCCCAGGGATCCCCGCCCAGCTGAAACGAGGACTTTTCCTCATCAATCCGCGCCAGGATCTGTTCTTCCTCTTCTTCTGCCAGGTGCCTGCTTTCCTTGGCATAAAGCAGCCGGCCGGAGGCTGCCAGCGCCAGGCTTACCCCGCCGTCCGCCGACCTGGAGGACTGCAGGACAGCCATGGGATCAATATCACAGACGAGGTAGGCCGCCGCCGAAAACGCATACTGGTTCTCCCTGGTGATGGGCATGACCATGGAGATGCACTCATTTTTCTGTTCCGTAAGCAGATACCGCTTGTCATGCATTCCGGACACATAGGAGGTGTTCAGGTAGATGGAATCCACAATATCCTTCAGCCACTCCTCCTGCATCAAATTGTAATTCTTCCTTACGGAGGCGCGGTAGCTGTAAAGGCATCGGCCGTCAGCGCTTACAATATATGCATTTTCAATCTCCGGGTTCTCGGACAGCATATACAGCTTATCCGCCACATCCCTCTGATGGTACAGCTCTATGGAATAGTCCACCGTTTCATTTTCCACCTGGTATTCCACAGCGTTCCGGATTACGGAATCCGCCGCTAGGACGCGCTGCTTTGTCTGGATCTGCTGCAGCCTGCTGTCCAGGATATTCAGGTTCAGCTCCACCTGGCTGACGCAGAACTGAAAGGCCTGCTTGCGGTACATGCTGCCGCTGATCCCTGCAAACAGCCCCGCCGCAAGGAGCAGGACCACCAGAAATGCGGCCGTGAACATCCTTTTCATCTTCTGATCCAATGCATACCTTTTCATCCGCCGACCTCCCCCGCAGCCGCAGCCATGGCTGGATTTCACAGGCTGCGCTTCCCTGTGAAATAAAAGAATCAGGATAACATGGCTGTTATCCTGTTCCGAATTATTATGCTTCTGTCATTATATCAGAAATGGACAGCCCCCGCAATCAAAGACCCCGCTGCAAGCAACGAGGTATCAAACTTGCAGCGCTGCAGAGCAGCGGGGTCTTTGACCCTCGCGGCAGTCGCCAAATAGCCATGCAAGCATGGCTGCTTGGCTCGTTGCTCGCGGGAATAAAGATAAGTCAGGAGGAAGCAGCTTGCGCAAACTTAAAGGAATATTATTGTCCGTCCTGCTTTCCGGCGCCGTATTTTTTACCGGCTGCCAGGGAAATGGGAGCGGTGAGGCGGCGGTTATGAGCCAGGACGAAATCAGCGTAATCAGCCATACATTTAATCATAACAGCTTTGTGGACAGTATTTTTATGATCCTGCCGAAGGACTGGACCTATGATACCTATGAAAAGATCAATGCAGGCGAGAAAATGGACAGCTACGAATGGGGCTATGACCTGTACATTGACGGAAACAGCGGCAATGAAATTTCCATTTACGGAACCAAAGGCGTGGAGGAAATGCCGCAGGATGAAGGGATGGATTTCAGTACGGCAAACGGGCTGCAGGGAAAAAGGTATGTGAAGGAGATTGAAGAGGACGATGGCAGTGTGGTGCGGGAGGAGTATCTTGTGCTGCGGATACCGGACAATGATTTTGCTGTCTATGTCGTTTCTTATTCAATATCAAATGAATTGTATCAGGAAAAGAAAGAAATTTTGGAAAACTTCCTGATTAATATCGGGGTATCCAGCGTTGCGGTGGAATGATGCGGCGCTGGATTTTTTCCTGTAAACTTAAAAAAAGCGGCAAAACAGGAAATGTTTTTCCAATGCCTCAATGCTAAGATAGAGTCAGCAGAAAAACTGGCGGGTAACACAACGGCAGAGATTAACTGCGATGGCCGGGAGGCCGGAGATCAGAAAAAGGAGATACACGCTGTGGATTACCGGGATACAATACAGGAGAGCCTGGATTATATTGAAGATAACCTGGATACGGAGATTACGGCGGAGGAGCTGAGCAGCCGTGCCGGATTTTCCCTGTTTTATTTTTACCGGCTGTTTCAGGCGCAGGTAGGCATGCCTGTCATGCAGTATATTCTGCGCAGACGGCTGGTGCATGCCATCTATGACATCAGCTGCGGGGCAAAAATGGTGGATGCAGCCCTTCGCTATGGCTTCGATACCCATGCCGGCTTCTTCCGGGCTTTCCGGCGGGAATATGACTGTTCCCCCTCCAATTATCTGAAACGGCATAAACCCAAACGGCCATACAGAATCAATTTGAGGCAGGAGGGACATGTGATGCTTACACAGAAAAAAATTAAGGAAATACTTTCCCATTGGGGAATGGAACAGGAAAAAATCAGCAGCTTTTATTATGAATCCAGCGGCTTTAAATCCGACCGCTGCTGGTATGTGGGAGAAAATTATCTTCTCAAAACGGGTGAAAACCTGCCGGCTTTGAAGCGGCACCTGGAGGTGTCGGAGGCAGTGCGCCAGGCCGGACTGGAGGCTGCCGTATATGTTCCTGCAAAAAACGGGGAGAAATACATAATGGAGGAAGATACGTATTTCTGCCTGACCCGGATGCCCGAAGGCGAATTCCTGCTGGCCCGGGATTTATACACAGAGCAGGGAAATTCCAGGGCACGGTACGTGGGCGAAATCCTGGGACAGCTGCATCTGATAATGAAGGATATGGAGGAACAGGAGGAGTATCAGGAGGATGATCTGCTGGCCTGTATCAAGGGCTGGGCGCTGCCGGGTGCGCGCAGGGCGATGGAACTGCCCGACGAATTCTGCATTGAATTTGAAAAAGGGCTGGAAGCGCTCTATCCAATGCTCCCGGTACAGCTGATTCATCACAATCCTACGCCCAGCGATTTCTTAATCAGGCAAGGAAAGCCGGCAGGGTTTATAGAATTTGAAAATACCGAAAAGGCGATCCGGCTCTTTGATCCCTGCTATGTTTCCACGGGCATACTGTCGGAAAGCTTCGAAGACGGCAATGAGGAAAAGCTGCGGCAGTGGGGATTGCTCTATCAGAATATCCTCCGGGGTTATGACAGCGTCAACCCGCTGTCTGAAAAGGAGAAGGAAGCGCTTCCTTATATTGTATTTTCCATTCAGATGATTTGCGTGGCATATTTTTCGGAGTCGGAAAAATATGCGGAGCTGGCAGAAATCAACCAAAAGATGCTAAGACAGCTGATCACACACAGGGATATGCTGACACTGGAATAAAATTTCGTAAAAGGACAGCCTTTGGGGGAGACTCCGGGGGCTGCCTTTTTTAGTACCAGATTTGCAATGTATACATCTGTTTTTGAACTTAAAACTTCCTTCGGTTCATACTATGATTGAGAGGAAGGGTCCGCCGTCTGATAGACGAACTGATGCTGTCTGCGCCATTCACTGGGGCTTTGTGAAAAATGCTTCCGAAAGGCCTTATAAAAAAGGGAGTTGTCCGAGAAGCCGCATTCCAGGGCTATTTTCTGGAGCGGCAGCTGTGAGCGTTCCAGCAGCTTTTTGGCATTCTGCAGGCGGATGGCGGTCAGATAGGCATGCGGCGTCATATTCAGCTCCGCCTTCATTTTTTTATCAATATATTCGGAAGAATAATGGAAGACGTCCGACAGGGTCCGGGCAGTGATGCGGGACGCATAATTTTCATTGAGGTAACGCATCAGATCTGCCGTCAGTGCCGAGTAGGACTGCTCCTGGGTATACAGCAGGCCAAGAAGCCGGAAAAATTCACTCTGCAGCTCCAGATGGCTGCAGGGCGTCTGGTGCAGGAGCAGGCACAGCCTTTGCAGCAGCGGCAGAAACAGGCCTGGCTGGAAGGCGCCTCTAATGGGAAGCATCAGCCTGCTGGTGAGATCTTCGGTATAATCGGCCTGGAAATGGATGTAATAATATTCCGCATTGGGGCTGGGGCGGGAAGCCGCCTGCCAGGTATTTTTTTTCTGGATGTACCATTCGCCGGCCAGCAGCGTGGTCAGGCTGCCGTTTTCCGTGAACTGCAGCCGGTTTTTCAGCATGAAAATCAGCACGAAATGGCTGCAGTAACGGGAACAATGGTATTCATCGGTGCCGAAGCGCTTCAGGCTGCAGTCGGTAAGATAGGGCATGGGAGCCGGGGAAAGAATGATGGAATCCACAGCTTGCACCGCCTTTCATGGGTAATTGCCGGGAGCCTGCGGGCCTTTTGGAACGGCCCGCTCCCGTAAATACAGCATAAAACAAACACAGGAAAAAAGAAACAAAAAAAGGAGTATATGTGATGAAAAAGAAAAAGTTTACGCCCCTCACCGCAAAGGAGCTTCGTCCGGAAGGATGGCTCAGACAGCAGCTTAAAATCCAGGCGGAGGGGCTTTCCGGGCATCTGGATCTGATATGGCCGGATATCCGTGACAGCAAATGGATAGGCGGAGACAAGGAAGGGTGGGAGCGCGTGCCCTACTGGCTGGACGGCTTTATCCCCCTGGCCTATCTACTGGAAGACGAAGAATTAAAAAAACGTGCGGCCAGATACATAGACGCCATTCTGGAGCGTCAGGAGGAGGACGGCTGGATCTGTCCCTGTTCCAGGGAGGAACGCAGCACCTATGACGTTTGGGCGGCGTTTCTGATCTGTAAGGTGCTGGTGCTGTATTATGAATGCAGCGGGGATGACAGGATCGAACAGGCGGTATACCGGGCGATGCATAATCTGCTGCTGCATGTGACAAACAGTACGCTTTTTAACTGGTCGGCAGCCAGGTGGTATGAGTGCCTGGTTCCCCTTCTCTGGCTGTATGAGAGAAGGCCGGAGGACTGGATGCTGAAGCTGGCCTTTGTTCTGGAGGCGGAGGGGCTGGATTATGAAAAGCTTTACCGGAATTTTGACTTCGCCCACCCGGCTGTGGATAAGTACTGGACCCAGCTGAACCATGTGGTGAATACAGCCATGGCGTTTAAATCCCGGGCGCTGATGTCCCTGCTTACCGGGGAGAGCGCGGACGGCTTTGCGCGGGAAATGTATGAAAAAGTGATGCAGTATAACAGCATGGCAACCGGGCATTTTACAGGGGACGAATGCCTGTCCGGGGATTCGCCCGTCCAGGGAAGCGAATGCTGCAGCGTGGCCGAAGCTATGTATTCCTATGAAATCCTCCTGGCGGTGAGCGGGAATCCCTTCTGGGGTGATCTGCTGGAAAAAGAGGCCTTTAACTGTCTGCCTGCCACTACGACGCCGGATATGTGGGCGCATCAGTATGTGCAGATGACAAACCAGATCTGCTGTAGCAGGATTGCGCCGGATCAGGTGCCCTTTAATTCCAATGGCGGGGAAGCCCATATGTTCGGGCTGGAGCCGAATTTCGGATGCTGCACGGCGAACTTTAATCAGGCCTGGCCGAAATTCGCATTGTCGGCGGTTGCGTTGAGCGCAGACGGGCTGGCCGTGATGTCGCCGGTTCCCGTTTCCGTAAGGATAGAAAAGGAGGGAACGTCAGTTTCACTGCAGGTAATTTCCGGGTATCCCTTCCGTGATGAAGCCGTCATTGAAATCACGGCGGAGCGGCCGGTGGAAATGGAGCTTCTTGTCCGCATTCCCGGTTTTGCGCAGGGAGCGCTGGTGGATGGTGAAAAGGCGGAGCCGGGAAGCTTTTACCGGATTTACCGTAAATGGGAGGGGAGTACCCGGGTGAAGGTGAGCTTTTCCTTTGTGCCTGTCCTTACAGACCGGCCGAACGATATGAAAGCCCTGGTGAGAGGCCCGCTGGTTTTTTCCCTGCCCATCACGGAAACCTGCAGAAAGCTGGAATATGTGAAGGACGGCGTGGAACGCAAGGCTCCTTACTGCGATTATGAGCTGACGCCGGCCTCTGACTGGAATTACGGCTTCTGCACGGAAACGTTTGAGGTGCGCGGCAATGAAATAGGAGAATATCCTTTTGCTGTGGATAATCCGCCCTTGCAGATAAAAACGGAAATGGTAAAAATACCCTGGCAGGAAAATGGCGGAGTCTGCACCCCTCTGCCGCAGGAGCGCAGGGCATTGTCGCAGCCGGAGGAAAAGCTTCTGCAGCCCTATGGATGCACCAATCTGCGTATGACGGAGATGCCCCTGGTCAGCCGGTGAGACGGGACAGACAATTCCGGCTGTCAGGCCGGACAGGGGACAGGGCTTTCTGCAACTATACTGCAATCAGATTAAAGAAAAGGAAGCGTTACTGGCCACGGAGCGAACAGTAACAAGGAATCATAAAAAAATAGAATCTTTTGCCTGGCATTCTTCCATTTTGTTTCTGATATGATAGAATAAAAGTAACTGTTCGGCAGGCCAGTATATTTACTGCGCCGGCTGTAAAAAAGGAGTGGTTGAATGAAAACAGGCAAAAGGGGAATAGCAATAATAACGGCAGCGGCCCTGGCAATAATGTGGCTGCTGCCTTCCTGGCGTACACAGGCTGCGGAGGCTGTCCCGGGAATTCCCGCGGAAGCCGTCCCGGGAATACCATCAGGGGCGGAAAATACAACCGGCATGCTTCTCGGTGCGGTGGCGGCCGGGGCAATGCAGGCGGAAGGAACCGAGCTGAAGGTCTATGTGGCAGTTCAGGCGCTGCCTGGACCCGCCGGAATCGATCATGTCAACATCCAGTTTAAAAATACGGCAAACGACAGGACCGTTACCAAGATACTCCGTGATAAGGACTTTGCGAATGGTGTTTATGCGGGATGGATGACCATGAGTATTTATGAGCCGGCCGGTTTTTTTGTACTGGATAAGGTGATACTGCAGGATAATAACGGAGGGTATTTGAAGTACTGCAGGGCAGAGGACCGGAAGGAAAACGACAAATACCAGACGCTTCCTGTGACCGCCGGCTTCCAGATTATGAACGGCGTGGCGGCAGCTGACGAAACACCGCCAGTGCTGGGAGCGGTAGTGGTGACGCCTGCCCGGGCGGCCAGGGAATCCGAAATTACGGTGACTGCTGCGGTTGCGGATGATTTTTCCGGCGTGGATACGGTAGCGGTGCGTTTTGAGAACGAAAACGGAAAGGCCGTCACCGTGAATCTGGAAAAGAAGGGCGATTTATATTCGGCGGTGATAAAGAAAAACCAGACCAAAGAAGCGGGCATCTACCGGCTGAAGAGAGTTTCCGTTTCTGATAATATGGGAAACAGTAAGATTTATAACGGGGGAGACGGTCCCTTTGCCAGCGATTGTTTATTTGTGATTCAGTGAGCGCCTGCGTGGTAAAAAATCCGGAGGTATATAATACAGTAAAAAGGCAGGAAAACAGCAATGGAAATGTTTGATGTCCGCACGCCGCAGGGAGATCCTACGGGTGAGGTGAAGGAAAGAAGCGCGGTCCACAGGGACGGTGACTGGCATGGCACCGCCCATATATGGCTGGTGCGCCGCCGGGAAGGACAGATTGAGCTGCTGCTGCAGAAACGCAGCCGGACGAAGGAAAGCTTCCCGGGCTGTTATGATACCTCCTGCGCAGGGCATCTTTCTGCCGGAGACACCTTTCTGGAAGCGGCATTGAGGGAGCTTGAAGAGGAGCTGGGGATTGCGGCTTCCGGTGAAGAGCTGTATTTTGCAGGAATCTATCCCTGCCAGGTGGATGATTATTTTGGAGGAAAGCATATCCTTGACCGGGAAATATCTGCGGTATATTTGTACGAGAAGCCGGTAAACGAGGCGGACTTAAGGCTTCAGGCGGAAGAGGTGGAGTCGGTCTGCTGGATTGATTTTGAACGGCTGAAGGAGCTGGCGGCGGCAGGCGCAGAGGGATACTGCATTTTCCCGTGGGAGACAAATGCCCTGGAATCGGCGTTTCAAAGGCGTTACGGAATATGATGAAAGGATCAGGGATATCACATAAAAAGAAGGAGGGATGCGCGGCGCAGTCCGGTGAATAGCCGGCGCCGCAGCAGGAAAATGATATGAAAAAACTGAGAATGGCAATTATGGGAGCGGGCGGAATCGCTTCCTGTATGGCAAGAACCATTGCGGAAATGGAAAATGTGGAGCGCTATGCGATAGGCTCCAGAAGCCTGGAGAAGGCGGAGGCTTTTGCTTCAGAATATGGCTTTGCAAGGGCTTATGGCTCCTATGAAGAGCTGGTGCGGGATGAAAATGTGGATTTGGTATACATTGCGACGCCTCATTCCGAACACTTTGAAAATGCAAAGCTCTGTATCGCCCATGGCAGGCCGGTACTTTGTGAGAAGGCGTTTACCGCCAATGCAGCACAGGCGTGCGAGCTTCTTGAAATGGCGGAAAAGGCCGGCGTATTCATTACTGAAGCCATATGGGTGAGATATCTGCCCATGCTGGAAACCATCCGGAAGGAACTGGCGGATGGAATCATCGGTGAACCCACTATGCTGACAGCCAACCTTGGCTATGTTATCAGCCAGGTTCCCAGGCTGCGCAGGCCGGAGCTGGCAGGCGGCGCGCTTTTGGATGTGGGCGTTTATCCGCTTAATTTTGCCCTGATGATTTTCGGGGACGAGGTGGCAAAGGTTTCTTCCGTCTGCACCTATACGGATACGGGAGTGGACGAGCAGAACAGTGCAACGCTGATTTATGAAGATGGAAAAGTTGCCGTCCTCAACAGCTCCATGCTTTCCCTGAGTGACAGGAAAGGAATCATTTACGGGACAAAAGGTTTCATGATAGTTGAAAACATCAATAATTTTGAAAGCCTTACTGTTTACGATCAGGATCGCAGGGAAATCAAGCACATTGACTGTCCGCCGCAGATCAGCGGGTATGAATACGAAGTGGAGGCCTGCATCAGGGCACTGGAGGAGGGCCGTCTGGAATGCCCTCAGATGCCTCATGCCGAAACCATCCGCGTGATGAAAATGATGGATGCGATGAGAGCCGAGTGGGGAATCAGGTATCCGTTTGAGTGACGGTTAAGCTACCAGGATAAACGCATCCGCGTAGGAGCCGTGCTTCCCGCCGTCCAAATCTGCGGCAGCCAGCCGTCTTTCTTCCCGGATGGGGTGGGGGTGTTTTAAGATCCAGTTTCAAAAACGGGGTATTTCTAACCGTCCCGGGGAACCAGAATTCTGCCAACGCGGCCCAAACTCCTCTCGCAGCGACTTGCGTCTGCTGCGTTCGTCAGACAGGCCGCTAGGGACGGCAAAAT